>WOR8_10002308_pt1 | contig 19198 bp, 18 predicted proteins | sample DeeMarSeWOR38_10_FD_19890 | JGI IMG/M metagenome (IMG submission 19890)
TTCTGCGGGTCCGCGTTCAACCGCGCGCGGACCGGGATGAAATCGCCGGTCAGCGCGGAAACCAGCTCAAAATCCGTCTGCGCGCATCTCCTATCCTATAGATGGCAAGGCCAACGCGTCTCTAGTCCGGTTTGTTGCCCGCCTTTGCGGCGTCGCCAGAAGGGACGTCGAGATCATCTCCGGCGCTTCGGGCCGTGACAAACGCCTGCGTATCGAAGCCCCCAGATCCATGCCCGACGGGGTCAAGCCCAGCGGGTTGCGCCCCCGGTAAACACCCGACCCCTAGCGTGCCGCTGCAGCCTCGGGCAACTCGCTAAGCACCTAATATACTGACTAAAGGCTACTTCTGACCGGCCGCTAGGACTGGGAGGCGAGCCTGTCCTACGGGCGGCGCCGATCCCCTATGGGCAAGAAAATAAAGAGCGGGAACTGTTCGCATGCAGCAGGATAAACTAGACCGTCGCTTACACGCCTACTCGCAGTGGCGCGCAAAGCTCGTTAAGACGATAGAGAATTTCCAGGCTTGGCTTGAGCAGCACGATCTTGCCTCCCCCGAGCAGGAGCTGCGAATATTCGAAGCCATCGAAGCCTTGCACAAAGACCGCCTGACAATCGCTTTTGTCGCCGAATTTTCGCGGGGAAAAACCGAGCTCATCAATGCCCTGTTCTTTGCCCACTACGGCAGACGACTGCTGCCATCGGAAGCCGGCCGCACCACGATGTGCCCGACTGAGCTGTTCTACGATCACGACCAGCAGCACAGTTATGTGCGGTTGCTGCCCATCGAAACCCGCCTGCAAGATCGCAGTATTGCTGATTTCAAGCACGAGCCGATTCACTGGACTCAGATCCGGCTGGACACCGCCAATGCCCAACAGGTCAGCCAGGCTCTCCACGAGATCGTCAAAACAAAGCAGGTACCTCTTGAGCGTGCAATTGAGCTCGGCCTCTACGACGAGGCCAATGACCCCTATTTCAGGGCACACGGCAAAGCGCCTACCCAGGTTGAAGTTCCCCAGTGGCGCCACGCCCTGATCAGCTTCCCCCACGAGTTGCTGAAACGGGGACTGGTGGTTCTTGACACACCGGGGCTCAACGCGTTGGGCAACGAACCGGAGCTGACCCTGAGCATGCTGCCCGCCGCCCAGGCTATACTGTTCCTGCTCGGTGCGGATACCGGCGTCACGCGCAGCGACATGGAAATGTGGGAGCATCACGTGCGAGCGATGCGTGATCAACCCAACAAGAATCTGGTCGTGGTGATGAACAAGATCGACACGCTATGGGATGAGCTGAAAGACCCCGAGGCGGTCGAGGCAACCATCGAAACGCAGCGCAGAGCCAGTGCGCAGCAGCTGCAGATGCCGATCGAACAGGTTTTTCCTCTGTCAGCACAGAAGGCGCTTGCTGCAAAAGTACGCGACGATGCACAGTTACTCAAGAGCAGCCGCCTGCCGGATCTGGAACGATATCTCTCCGACCGGGTTTTGCCCGCCAAACAGGAGATCGTACGCAACAGCCTGGTGTCCAGCATTGGCGGCCTCATCAAGCAAAACATCATGCTGTTGGAGAACCGCATCGCGGACACCACCAAACAGCTGGCAGAACTGCGCTCACTGCGCGGCAAGAATGCTGACGTCATCATGCATCTGATGACCAAATCAAGAGAAGAACAAGCGGCCTACCTGCGTAATGTCGAAAGTTTTCAGAACAGTCGGCGGCTGCTGCAAAGCCAGGCGCGAAACATGCTGGATGCACTGAGCATGGATGCGTTCGACCGGCTGATCAACAAGACCCGAGACACCATGACGCACAGCTGGACTACAGCGGGAATGAAACGCGGCATGGAAACGTTCTTTGAAGGGGCGCGCGACACCATGGAGCAGGTGAGTAGCCATGCCGAACAGACCCGCATGCTGATTCGAGCCACCTACAAGAAGTTCCACTCAGAACACGGCCTCCCACAAATTACGCCAAAGCAGTTCTCGGTAACCGCTTTTGCGACCGAGCTGGAACGCCTATACCAGGAAGCTGACGCCTTTCGCCGCAGTCCTGTTACCGCGATGACGGAACAGTCTTTTGTGATCAAGAAATTCTTTATTTCCCTGGTAAGCCACGCTCGCAGCCTGTTTTTCAAGGCCAACCAGGATGCTAGCACATGGCTGAAGGAAGTCATGAACCCCTTGGTAAAACAAATCAAGCAGCACAAAATCACCATGGAGAAGCGCCTTGAGACCCTGCGCCGCATCAGCGAGTCCCGAGACACTCTGGAGAGCCGTATCAAGGAGCTTGACGCGGGACTGCACGAACTCAAAAGGCAGCGGGACGCGCTGCACACAATGCAGGACGCCATAAGCGCCCCGTTACCCGCACTAGCCGAGCCCGCACCTGCGCTCGAGACATCGCAAGAAGCGATGGTCTAACCCCTCCAGCAACCGCTACTGCGGCACCAGGGAGGCGTTTTTTTGCCCCTCAAGCGCCGAAGTTTGGTCTATAGTTCTACAAGACCCATTGAACCATCGCAAGGAGGAAACAAGATGCACAAGAACAACCTGCTCTCGCTGCTGCTCGGTGTCCTTATCGCATTTTCCTGGACAGCCCATGCCGAGAATTCACAGGATTTTGGGGATTATGTGGTCCACTTCATCGCCCTGAACACCACCGACCTGTCGCCTACCGTGACTCGTGAGTATGGCATCAAGCGCAGTAAGAACCGCGGCATGATCAATATAGCCACGCTTCAGAAAGTGCTGGGAACGGCGGGCGCGCCGGTCGCTGCAGAAATAAGCGCCTCGGCAACTAATCTCACCGGTCAGAAACGGGATATCGCGCTCAGGGAAATACGGGAGGGAACGGCGATTTACTACATTGGCGAATTCCCAATCACCCACGAAGAAACGCTGCGCTTCACGGTGCTGGTAAAACCGCAAGGTGAAAGCGAAACTCAGAAAGTCAATTTCAAACAACAGTTCTTCACTGAGTAAACCACCTGACCAGCGCGTAAACACCAAACAGAATTACCAGAAAACCGGCGACGTGGCGCGTGCGCGGGTCCCGCACCCGCGCCGCCAAGCCAGCAGCTACTGCGCCCATCAGCATCAGGCTTGGCAAGGTGCCGAGCCCGAAACTGAACATGAGACCCGCGCCCCGAAGCGGATCTCCAGTTGCGATCGACCATACCAGAACGCTGTATACAAGCCCGCATGGTAACCACCCCCAGACCAAACCCAGTAGCAGCGCATGGAGCGGTGATCTTACCGGGAGAAAGCGACGCCCCAGTGGTTCGAGTCGGGCCCAGACAAACCCGCCGGCCCGTTCGAGCATGACCAGCGCCTGCCACCACCCCCCCAAATAGAGGCCCAGAGCCACCATGAAAAGTGCAGCGATCAGCTGCAGATAGTGCTGCATCTGGTGCAAGCCACTCCAGTTGGAGGCGAGCCAGCCTATCCCCCCCAGCAGCGCTCCCGCTAGAGCATAGCTGATCAGTCGACCGCAATTATAGGATAACAGAAAATACCAGCGCGCCACGCCGCGCCGCTGGCGCTCCGGGATGCCCAAAGACAGTGCCCCGACGATGCCACCACACATGCCAACGCAGTGCACCCCACCCAACAAGCCGACCAGAAACGCAGCCAACAGCGAGACCTCCGTCAACATCGATCAACCCTCGGCAAGCCAGTCGCGAAACCGCGTCAGTAACAGCAACCCTGGCACCGCAATCAGCACGCAGCCCAGAAAAAATACGCTCCAGCCGAGCCAGTCCGCCACATAGCCCGTAGGGGCTGCGACGATAACTCTCGGTATCCCCATGAGACTGCTGAGCAGTGCATACTGCGTGGCGGTGAATCTCCGGTTAGTCAAAGCGGCCATGAAGGCGACGAATGCAGCGGTGCCCATACCGGCACTGAGATTCTCGAAGGCGATCACGCCCGCCAGCAACGGCAAGCTGTAACCGGTCAGGGCGAGCAGCGCAAAACCCGCTGTCGACAGCGCCTGCAGGATCCCAAAACCCCACAGCGCCCGGTATATACCGCTGCGCAGAATGAATACCCCGCCCAGCATACCACCGATGACAGTTGCCCAGAAACCGAACAGCTTGACCACTGCGCCTATCTCAGTCTTGCTGAACCCGAGGTCCAGGTAGAATGGGGTAGTCATATGGCTGGCCATCGTATCGCCAAGTTTGTATAGCAGGATAAACAACAGGATCAGCACAGCATGGCGACGGCGGAAATAATCGACAAACGGCTCAATCACCGCTTCGCGCAAATTTTGTGGTGCGCCGGCTGCAATCTTGGGCTCCGGCGCGAATAATGTCGTGACTATGCCGATCAGCATACACGTCGCCATTAACTGGTAGACCGCCGAAAAGGGCATGAGGTCCGCCAGGATCAAACCACCGCCGGAGGCCAGCAGCATGCCGATGCGGTACCCGTTTACGTACAGTGCGGCGCCGAGCCCCAGCTCATTGTCCGCCAGCGCTTCGCGACGGTACGCATCGATAACGATGTCCTGGCTGGCGGAGAAAAATGTAACCAGCCACGCCGCCATTGCTACCACCAGCGGGTTCTCGGCAGGCTGAGTCCACCCCAGAGCCGCAATCGCCACCATCAGGAGCAGCTGCACCGCCAACAGCCAGCCGCGCCGGCGGCCCAAGAGCGGCACCCGGAAGCGATCCGTCAGTGGCGCCCAGACAAACTTGAGTGTGTATGGCAAGCCGACCAGCGCGAACAACCCGATGGTGCCGAGGTCGACGCCCTCATCCGTCATCCAGGCTTGCAACACCGATCCGGTCAGCAGCAGTGGCAATCCGGACGAAAATCCCATTAGAAGCGCGACCAGCATGCGCGCGGAAAAAATAGTGCCTACGATGGGATTCATGATGAGTCTTGTCTGGGTCTGAAACGCTTGCAAGTCCGCTACACGGTGTATTCATAATCCAGAATCAGGGGCGCGTGATCGGAGAAACGTTTTTCCTTGTAGATTCGCGCCCTTTGCACCCGCTCGGCCATTGCCGGCGTGACAACCTGATAGTCGATGCGCCACCCAACGTTCTTCTCCCAGGCACGGCCGCGGTTGGACCACCAGGTGTATTGCTCGGGTCGCTGGTCTACGCAGCGGAACGCGTCCACAAAACCTGATGGCCCGAACAATTCGTCCATCCAGGCGCGCTCCTCGGGCAGAAATCCCGAATTCTTGATGTTGCCCCGCCAGTTCTTGAGATCGATCTGTTTATGGGCAATATTCCAGTCACCGCAAATGACGTATTCGCGCCGCTTGCGTTGCAGCTTGCGCAGATACGGCATGAACCGCTCCAGCATGTGAAATTTTATCTGCTGCCGCTGCGCGCTGGATGAACCTGAATGCAGGTAGAGTGAAATCACGCTTAGTGGCCCAAACTGGGCTTCCAGGTAACGTCCTTCGGCATCGACATCCGGCCAGCCCAGCCCCTCGACAACTCGATCCGGTCTGTGCCTGCAATAGATCGCAACGCCACTGTAGCCTTTTTTTTCCGCATCATGGAAGTAGGCATGGTAACCGCGCGGCCAGAACACGCGGTCCTGCAGCTGATCAATCTGGGCTTTGGTTTCCTGAATGCAAACGATATCGGCCCGCTGTCGCGCCATCCAGGTGAAAAAGCCTTTACGGGCCGCCGCACGGATTCCATTGACGTTCAAGGTAACAATACGCATGACTTCCCCCGCTCAGCCAGGCTGCATCATAAACAAAATCAAGCGGAAAATCGGCCCCGTCCGGGGCCAGGCATGCTGGCATGGGCAGACGAGAAACGGCGCAGTTCCGCGCCCTCGTCATCCACGGCTAAGCAACACTCGCTCCCGTGCTTATGACGGCGAACAGCGGCACGTGTATGATAACGACGCATTGTTGTCCTTGGTGATCTTAAATGCAGGCATACAAGACCGACTTCCTTGAATTTGCCATAGCGGCGGGGGTACTCAGGTTTGGTCAATTCACGCTCAAGTCCGGCCGCGTAAGCCCCTATTTCTTCAATGCCGGCCTGTTCAATACCGGCCGCCATCTGGCACGCCTCGGGCGTTGCTATGCCCAGGCAATAGTTGAATCGGGCTTGCACTTCGATGTGCTGTTCGGGCCTGCATACAAAGGAATTCCTCTGGCTGCAGCTACCGGCATCGCACTCGCCGACCACCACGACATCGATATTCCCTATTGCTTTAACCGCAAGGAGGCGAAGGACCATGGCGAAGGCGGCAATCTGGTAGGCGCGGCCCTTACCGGGCGCGTCCTGATTATCGATGACGTTATCACCGCCGGAACCGCGATTCGTGAATCGCTGGAAATCATCCAGGGCAGCGGCTCTCAGGCCGTCGGTGTTGTCATAGCGCTGGACCGCCAGGAGCGCGGACAGGGGGAGCGCTCCGCAATCCAGGAGGTGGAGCAAGATCTTAACCTCAGGGTAACAAGCATCGTTACGCTCACCGAGTTGCAGCAGTTTCTCGCTGGCAAGGCCCAGTATGCGGAATCGCTTGAAGCTGTCGAAGCGTATCGCAAGCGATATGGAGTAAACAGCTGAACCGGGCGCGGTATTCTCGCCACCCGTCTGCCCAGGGGCAGTCAACCCCAGATCAACTTGATCCCGATAGTGAGGGTAATCAACTCAAAGGCCCGCTTGATCCAGCGGTTGCCTTTTGTGATCGCGAGGTGGGCCCCCAGATACCCTCCCAGCAACGACCCTGCTAACAGCACTGGCAACCAGGTCCAGCGGATTTCGGCCAGAAAACCCAGGGTCAGGGCGCCCGTACCGTTCCAGAACACCCCGACAAGCACCAGCGTATATGCCACGGCTCGCCGGTAATCGAAACCGAACCAGCGCACCAGCCAGAGAGTGACGAACAGTCCAGTGCCCGAGGTAAGCGACCCGTTCAGGGCGCCGATAAGAAACAAACCGAGGCCACCCAGCACAAACCCCTGCCGGTCCCGATGTATGACTTGGTGACTCTGACCCAGCTGCGGATTCAACCAGGAATACAGGCCCAGACCGGCGGTCAGAATGCCCAAGGCAATTTCTGCCGCCCGGCCGGATACACCCACGATCAGGTGGGCGCCCACTACGACGCCGGGCAAGCCGGTCGCAAGTATAAATAGCGCAATGTTTTTTTCGAGCCCCCCCTCCCTCAAGTGACGTAGTGTCGCGCCGATACCAAGAGCGACACTGGCAACTTTGTGGGTCGCTAGCGCAACCACGAATGGCAGTCCAAGAAAGATCAACGCGGGGAGCTGGATCAGCCCCGCTCCGCCCCCCGAAAACGCTGAAAACAGATTCGCTACCAGAGAGATGGCAAACAGGACCAGTTGATCAATGGTATCCATGACACGTGCATCCAAACCGCATACCCAACAGTCCCCGTGCCGGCCAAGCCCCGTGAAAAGCTGGCTGATAATCGCTGTCGCCGCGGCACTGTTGCTTTCTACACCGACTCTGCACGCCGGCAAACTCTACAAATGGGTCGATGAGAGTGGCCAGGTGCGCTACGGCGACCGGGTTCCACCGGAATACGCGAAACGGCGCAATGAAACACTTAACAGCCAGGGCATCGTCGTAGAAACCAGGGCCGCGCAGAAAACCAAGGAACAGCTCGCCGAAGAACAGCGCCTGGCGACGCTGAAAGCGGCAGAAGAGCGGAGGCAGCGCGAGCAGGCCCACAAAGACCGAATTCTACTCGACACCTTCACCAACGAAGACGAAATGATCCTGACACGGGACGACAAGCTTGAAGCGATCGAAGCCGTTATCCGCGTCACCACGGGCCGCATCGAAAAAATCCGGCAGAAACTGTCCAACCTCACCAGGCGGGCCGCCAACCTGGAACGCGCAGGCCGACCGGTGCCGGTCGAATTGAGCCAGCAAATCGCCGAGTCACACAGCCAGATACGGCAGAATCTCGAGTACATCGAGAACCGCAAGCAGGAGCAGCGCGCGATCCACGAGAAATTCGAACTCGACATCAAGCGCTTTCGCGACCTAAAGGTCGCCGAAGCCGAAGCCAGAGCGGCGCAACACTAGCTTCGAATCAGGGTTCCGATACCCTCATCCGTGAACAGCTCGACCAGCACCGCGTTCTCGACCCGCCCGTCGATGATGTGCACGGCCTTTACCCCTGACTTCACCGCCGACAAGGCACACTGAATCTTAGGCAACATGCCACCGTAAATCGTGCCATCCGCGATCAAATCGTCGACCTGGTGCGCCGTTAGTCCCGTGAGCAGGCTGCCCTGCTTATCGAGCAGACCGGTCGTATTGGTCAGCAGGATCAGTTTTTCAGCACCCAGCACCTCGGCTACACGGCCTGCCACCAAATCGGCATTGATGTTATAGGAGTGACCGTCTTCCCCCACCCCGATAGGCGCAATAACGGGAATAAACCCACCGCTCAACAGCATTTCCACTACCGAAGTGTCGATGCTGGCCACTTCCCCCACGTGCCCGATATCAATGATCTCCGGCGCACTGAGCTCCGGAGAATCGCGTTCTATTCTGAGTTTGCGCGCGCGGATGAGATCACCATCCTTACCGGTCAGGCCGACAGCGCGTCCGCCGTGACGGGCGATCAGGTTGACAATTTCCTTGTTGACTAACCCTCCCAGAACCATTTCAACGACGTCCATGGTTTCACTGTCAGTAACACGCATGCCGTCGACAAACCGACTTTCCTTGCCGATCTTCTCCAGCACCTGCCCTATCTGCGGCCCGCCTCCGTGCACCACCACGGGATTGATGCCCACCAGCCGCATCAGCACGATATCGCGGGCAAAACCGCTTTTCAGCTGCTCGTCGACCATCGCGTTACCGCCATACTTGACGACCACGGTCCTGTCGCGAAAACGACGGATGTAGGGCAAAGCCTCGCCAAGTACGCGCGCGACCCGGGCAGCTTGATCAGAATTCAGACTCATAGTCAGCTCTTCAGAATGGCAATGACAGGCTGGGATCCACCTGCAACATGACGCGCCGGAACTCGTCCTGAATCCGGTTCAGGGCGAGTTCGTCGCGGGCCTCAAAACGCAACACCAGACAGGGTGTGGTATTGGAAGCCCTCACCAGCCCCCATCCATCATCGAATTCGACCCGCATTCCGTCTATAGTGACAACGGTGGCGTTCTCAAAGCGCGCCACATCGAGCAACTTTTCCATGAACCGGCTCGGTTCGCCCTCGGCCATTGGAACATTGAGCTCCGGCGTATTCATGCTGTCGGGCAACGCCGCAAAGATTTCGCTGGAGCTGCGCTGATCATTGGCCAGGATCTCCAGCAGGCGCGCTGCCGTATACAGGCCATCGTCAAAGCCGAACCACCGCTCCTTGAAGAAAATATGGCCACTCATCTCGCCGGCCAACAGCGCGCCCGTCTGTTTCATTTTCGCCTTGATCAGAGAATGTCCGGTCGCACACATCAGCGGTTCACCGCCATATTGTGCTACCACCTCCGCCACGTGCCGGGAACATTTAACATCGTAAATGATCTGTGCCCCCGGATGGCGCGACAAGACATCCATAGCCAACAGCATCAGCAGCCGGTCAGGCCAGATGATTTCTCCCTGAGAACCGACAATTCCAACCCGGTCACCGTCCCCGTCCAAGGCGATTCCGACGTCGGCGCCGTACTGCTGTACCGCCAGAATGAGGTCAGACAGGTTCTCGGTCCGGCTGGGGTCCGGATGATGATTCGGAAAGTTGCCATCGACATCGCAATAAAGCTCGATCACCTCACAGCCCAGTGCCTGCAGCAACTGCGGCGCTGCGTTGCCGGCGACCCCGTTGCCGCAGTCGACAACCACCCTCAGGGGCCGTGCGAGCTGCACATCCGCGCTCACACGCTTGATGTAGTCAGGGAGCACTTCGAGCTGTTCCACGGACCCTTCGCCGGTCAGCAAATCGCCAGACTCGATGCGCTGGCGCAAGGCCTGTATCGCATCGCCGGCCAGTGTTTCGCCACCCAATACAATCTTGAAACCGTTGTAATCCGGCGGGTTGTGGCTGCCCGTCACCATCACGCCGGAATTCGCATCGAGGTGCTGCGCCGCAAAATAGAGTACCGGAGTGGGAACCTGCCCGATGTCCCTGACATCGCGGCCGGTGGCTTTCAACCCCTCTATCAGGGCTTCGCTCAGCTCGGGACCGGAGGTTCGCCCATCGCGCCCGACCACCACAGTTTGTTCGCCCCGATAGTAAGCCTCGCTGCCGATGGCCCGGCCGATTTCGTACGCGGCCTCGGCGCTAAGCGTCTCCCCGACCACACCCCTGATGTCGTAAGCGCGGAACACGGTTGGATCCAGTGCTTCCTCCTGGACTTCGACACGGGCGATGTCGAGAGCATCCGCGTCGAACAGCAGATCGCTATCGACCTTCTCAGCCACTTCCCGCGTCACTGCCGGCGCCACATCTTCCGATGACGTGGCGGGGACAGGAGTCGGCTCTGGCTTGTGTGCCGCACCCGCGGCGGCGGCACGCACCATCAGTTCAATCGTATCGCGCAATTCGGCCAGTCTGCTCGGGTACTCTTTGCGGACCCGGCCATCGTGCATATCCTTGACAAGGGTCAGCAACACCGCCTGATCCTGGCGCAGTGCCGACCCCGCCCGGCGCAACAGCAGCCAGACCAGCAGCGCGAACAGCAGCGCCGCAACCCCGGCAGCCAGAGCGGCAATATTTAAGGACGCCCCGGCAGCCCGGTCTGACGCAGGAGCCCAGTATGCTATCCGCCAGCGACTGCCGGTCACAGGAACTTCGCCGTCAACTTCCGCGCTCTTAAACGCAGCCGCCCCCTGACTGGCGAGCACCAGTGGCGCAGCCGCCACTTGCTGCAACTCGAGATAGCCGTCGACCTTCCGCCCGCTCAAGGCTCCCTCCAATTGCTGTACTGAAAAGCTCACCATCAAGTGGCCAACAATACGCCGGCCGGCGGGATCGAGAATTCGCCGCACCAGGTTGACGTGCTGCTGCGGTGTGCCGGACATGTGCACCTCGACGAGAGGGGGCGTATCCTTGGTTTCGGAGTGACGCAACATATCCACTGCCGCGTAACCGATGGGAGGACTGGCTTCCATATTTACCTCCTCTATTCCCGGCGGCAGCAGGCGCACGCGGATCGAAGCGGGGAACAAATAGGCCAGGTCTTCCGCCTTGGCACTGCGTTCTGCTTCGGAGCCATCCATCATGATGCCGGCAATCTCGGGATCCTTGGCAACCAGCTCGGCGGTAGCAACCTGATTGTTCAGCCACTGACCGACGGCGCTGGCAGACAGATCTGCCATCAGCTCCGCGTGTTTCTGCTGCATGTCATGCAGCTGCGGCGCAGTCTGCAGATATACAACCGCGACCGGCGCCGCGATCAGCAACATTCCTGCGACCAGCAACACGACAGCCTGGGAACGCAGGCTCACTTGGCGAGGGCGCGGTGCTGATGCCTCGGGCACGCTGGGGGCTTCACCCTGTTTGTCTTTTGCTGACCTAAAAGGCAGTTTCATTCCAATCCCTGCGTCCGGGTAGTTGCGTGGACAGGTCAGGCACGCCCGGTGTGCCCGAAGCCGCCCGCCCCTCGCGAGCTATCGACAAATTGATCCACCACTTCGAAGCGCGGGCGCACGACCGGCACAAACATCATCTGCGCAATACGCTCGCCTGGCTCGATGATGAAATGGTCCTCACCGCGGTTCCAGCACGAAACATACAGCTGCCCCTGATAGTCGGAGTCTATCAGTCCGACCAGGTTACCCAGCACGATCCCGTGCTTGTGCCCTAGCCCCGAACGCGGCAGCAGCACAGCTGCCAGACCTGGATCTGCAATGTGAATCGCGATACCGGTGGGAAGCAGCTCCGTCTGCCCGGGCGCGAGAGACAGAGTCTGATCAAGGCAGGCGCGCAGATCCATCGCAGCCGAACCGTCAGTCGCATAATGCGGTAGAGGATATTCGCTACCAATGCGTGAATCGAGAATTTTAAGCTGAATTTTCTGCATGGTCCGGAGACAAATCCTGGTGTTTGGTTCTGTGTCGATACAGATCGGCGATACACTCGATCAGGCGACGCGCCAGTCGCGTCTTGATATCCATGGCCAGCAACTGACTGCCCCCCTCCCAGACCAGCAGCAACTCGTTTTGGTCGGTTTCGAAACCCAGTCCTTTCCCGACGCGGTTGGCGGCGATCATCTCCACGCCTTTGCCCAGCCGCTTCTTCTGCGCGTGGCGCTGCAGCTGTTCGGTTTCGGCGGCAAAACCGACGCAAAACGGCCGATTCTCCAGCGCCGCGACCGTCGCCAGAATGTCCGGCGCGGGCTGCAAGTCCAAGGTGGTGCAGTCAGCCTGCTTCTTGATTTTTCGCGCTGACGGAGTTGCCGGGCGGTAATCCGCTACCGCGGCCGCCGCGATGAACAGGTCACAGCCAGCGGCAACTTCCTGCAAGACCACCTCCAGCATCTGCTGCGCCGATTCCACCATGGTGCGCGCGACGCCGTCCGGCGCCTCCAGCGCGACCGGCCCGCTCACCAGTGACACCTGTGCACCGGCCTCGCGCGCGGCCTGGGCAACTGCATAGCCCATCTTCCCGGAGCTGCGGTTGCTGATGAAACGGACCGGATCGATTGGCTCGCGAGTCGGGCCGGCGGTGACAACGACCCGGACGCCGGCCAGCCGCGCACTCGAAAACGACTCGGCAACCGCACGCACCAGCGCGTCGGGCTGCAGCATGCGCCCCGGGCCACTTTCACCGCAGGCCTGTGCACCCTCCGCCGGACCCCAGACTTGCACATTGCGTTTATGCAACAGTGCAAGGTTGTCGCGCGTCGCGGCGTTGCTCCACATGGCCTGGTTCATGGCCGGCGCAACACCAAGCGGCGCCGTAGTGGCCAGACATACCGCGGCCAGCAGGTCGTCGGCACGACCGTGCGCCAGCCGCGCTAGAGTATCGGCGCTGGCAGGTGCAATCAGAACAAGGTCCGCCCAGCGCGCCAGCTCAATATGGTCCATTCCGGTTCGGTCATCGGACCAGTCACTCCAGACCCTCTCGCCACTGAGCGCCTGGAACGTCCTGGCGGCAACGAAACCGGTCGCCGCGGGTGTCATAACCACCCGCACCGCGGCCCCGGCTGCGCGCAATTGGCGTACCAGTTCGGCGCTCTTGTACGCAGCGATGCCGCCGGAAACACCAAGCAAAATCCGCTTCTGCAGAAGAAAATTCATTGGGCGGCAGTTTACCAGAACCATGGCCACCGGAAAGGGCGCAGATTCGCGCTTTACAGCGCCACAGGCGCTCGCCATTATCTCCCTTGCACGGGCGGAACCAATGGACGGAGTCACCCGGCGACGTGAATAAGATCAACAGTACACAAGGAGGTATTCATGCCTATTTCCGACTGGCCAGAGGCCGAGCGCCCCCGGGAACGACTCTTGGCGCTGGGACCCGGCGCGTTATCCGATGCAGAGTTGCTGGCAGTTTTCCTGCGCACCGGCGTAGCCGGACAGACAGCGGTCGAGCTGGCGCGCACCCTGATCACCCAATACGGCAGCCTGCGCGCCTTGTTCCAGGCGGATGCAAGACGTTTTTGCGCCACCCGTGGACTCGGCAGCGCGAAATACGCCCAGCTGCATGCGGCACTCGAGCTGACCCGGCGACAGCTGCGCGAACGCCTCGGCCACACCCAGGCAATCACCAATCCGGCCGATACCGAACATTACCTAACAGCCAGGCTGCGCGATTATCCCTTTGAAGTGTTCGCCTGTCTGTTCCTGGATACCCGCCACCGCGTCATCACTTACGAGGAGCTGTTCCGCGGCACCATCGATGGCGCGAGCGTCCACCCCAGGGAAGTGGTCCGCCGGGCGCTTCAGCATAATGCTGCCGCAGTGATCTTTGCGCACAACCACCCCTCGGGGGTTGCCGAACCCAGCCAGGCCGATCAGCGCCTGACCCGGCGGCTATCGGAGGCCCTGGGCCTGATCGACGTTAGAGTGCTGGACCATTTTGTGATCGGGGACCACGCAGCCGTGTCTCTTGCTCAGCGAGGCATGATATAAGCCATTGTTTTAATGATTTTTATGTGCTCCAGCGGACGTCTGCCATAGGCTGGCGACCATCCGGAAACGACGTTCCGGCCTTGTCCGCTACCAGGCTCTCTGGTATAAAGCGCGGTTCCCGCTGCCCGCGGACACCGGGTTGCGCACGAATTTGAGGAACACAGCTATGTCCAAAATCTGTCAGGTTACCGGGAAGCGCCCCGTTACGGGCAACAACGTTTCCCATGCGCACAACAAGACCCGTCGCCGGTTCCTGCCGAACCTGCATACCCATCGTTTCTGGGTTGAAACGGAGAAACGCTGGGTCAGGCTGCGCGTATCCTCCAAGGGCATGCGCATCATCGACAAGCAGGGCATTGAATCCGTGCTGGCCGATATACGCGCCCGCGGCGAAAAAGTCTGAGGGGCCAAAAATCATGAGAGACAAGATCAAACTCGTGTCCAGCGCCGGAACCGGCCATTTTTACACCACTACGAAGAACAAGCGCACCATGCCGGACAAACTGGAGCTGAAAAAATATGACCCGGTTGTGCGCAAGCATGTGATCTACAAAGAAGGCAAAATCAAATAAGCAACACTGCCGCGTGAGCAACAAAAAGCCCGGGATAACCGGGCTTTTTGTTGCTCACGCGGCGGAAAACCGGCCCCAAGCTTTACGCGCTCTGCAGGCTATACCCCTTGAGGCGCCGCGCGAATGCCTCCAACGCCTCGACACCGGTAGCTTCGGCCTGCTGACACCACTCCTGCAAGGCCTGCAGCAACTTGTCGTGGCTGGTGGCGGAGCGGTCCCAGATCGCCTGCAGGCGCTCGCGGAACTGATATGCGGTGCGCAACGCAGCGAACCGACCCAGTGCTGCCTCGAGCATGCCCCGACTGCGGTCATCCATCGTTTGCGGGTTCCGCACCAGCAGTCGCCGGGCCTTGCGCAGCCGGCTGCGGCAAGCAACGTCCCCGCAACGCAACTCCTGCCGCAGCACTGGCAGCAGAACCTCCCGTGCATAGCTCGACATGACATGCAACCGATTCACGAACACCGCGCGCAGGGTATCCATGTCGATACGTTCCTTGCTGGCTAGGATACGGGGCTGCGGCGCCAGTTTCTTTACGCGCGCCAGGCCCAGCCCCTGCAGCAGTCGGATATAGCCCCAACCAAGATCGAATTCCCACCAGCGCGTGGAAAACTTCGCCGAACTGGCAAAGGCATGATGGTTGTTGTGCAACTCTTCGCCGCCGATCAGCACCCCCAGCCAGGAGATGTTCCGGGATGCATCGACGGTTTCGTAATTGCGGTAACCCCACCAGTGCCCGAGGCCATTGATAACGCCCGCGGCCCAGAACGGAATCCATATCATCTGCACCGCCCACAACGCCACGCCGGCAAATCCGAACAACAGGTAATCGGTTACCAGCATTATCGAAACGCCGAGTATCTGGTAACGGCTGTACACGTTGCGTTCCAACCAGTCGTCCGGCGTGTGATGCCCATACTGTTCCAGGGTCTGCCGATTTGCAGCTTCCGCCTGATACAGCTCCGCCCCCTGCCACAGCACCGTTGCAATGCCCCGCGTTTGCGGGCTGTGCGGGTCGTCCGGGGTTTCGCATTTGGCATGATGTTTACGGTGAATCGCTACCCACTCGCGCGTCACCATGCCGGTGGTCAACCACAGCCAGAGGCGGAAGAACTGGCTGACAATGGGATGCAGATCCAGAGCCCGGTGCGCCTGGTGGCGGTGCAGAAACACGGTGACACTCACAATCGTCACATGGGTCAGGCCAAGCCCGACCAATACGTAGCCCCACCATGGCAGGTGAAACAATCCGGCGTACCAGGAGAAATCGGAAAAGAGCTCGTGCATGGAAACCTCTGGAGAATAGATAAGGTGCGTATAATAGCACAGCGGCGGCCGCCAACAGTTTTTTACCGCGCTCGCCGATACAGAGCGGGATCGGGATGGCAGAGATCGTTTTCGCTTTTTTCACTGGATGACGCGCCGGCAGCAGGCTATGGACGATATTTTCATCGGCCGACAACCGATTTATAACCGCGAGCTGGGTGTTTACGCCTACGAGCTGCTGTTTCGTGCCGCGCCACACAACGCGGCGCGCTTCAGCGACGGCGACCAGGCCACTTCCAATGTCATTGTCAATACCTTCATGGAAATCGGGCTGGACAACATCGTCGGTCAGCACCTTGCATTCATCAATCTTACCCGCGCCTTCTTCGTGGAGCAGGAGAACATCTGTCTGCCCAAGGAGCGCGTGGTGCTGGAACTCCTGGAGCACATTGAGCCCGACGTCGAAGTTATCGAGGGTATCAAGCGGCTGTCGGCACAAGGGTATTCGATTGCGCTGGACGATTTTGTCTACCGCGATGGGTTGCAGCCGCTGGTGCAGCTGGCCGACATCGTCAAGGTCGACGTCATGGTCCAACAGCGTGACGAGATCCGCAGCCAGGTACAGAAACTGCGCCAGCACCCCCTGAAACTGCTGGCGGAAAAAGTGGAAACCCGCGACACGTTCGATTTCTGCCTGGAGCTCGGCTTCGACTATTTCCAGGGCTATTTCTTTGCCCAGCCCCAGGTCGTGCGTGGCCAGCGCTTGCCGAACAACCGGCTCGCCATTCTGCGCTTGCTCAGCCGTCTGCAGGACCCGAACATCAAGCCGGCCGAGCTCGAAGAGCTGATCGTGCAGGACGTAACCTTCAGCTACCGAATCCTACGCTATGTGAACTCGGCCGCCTTTTCGCTGGCGCACAAAATCGAATCGGTCCACCAGGCGGTGGTGATCCTGGGCCAGAAGACCATCAAGACCTGGACCACCCTGCTGGCCATGTCCGGGGTGGACAACAAACCCACCGAGCTGGTGATCACCGCAATGGTCCGCGGCAAAATGGCCGAGGCGCTCGCCAGGGCGCTCAAGGCGCCGCACCCGGAAGCATTCTTCACGGTCGGCCTGTTCTCCGCGCTGGATGCGCTGATGGACAATACGATGCAGGAAATTCTCACCCAGCTGCCACTGGCAGAACACATTTCCAGTGCCCTGCTGTATCACAAGGGCATACACGGCAAGGTGCTGGCGTCCGTGCTGGCCTATGAACGCGGCGAGTGGGAACAGGCAGGCTGCGACACGCTGAGCGCATCCCAAGTCCGTGACTGCTACCTCTCGGCAGTGCGCTGGGCCGGCGATGTCAGCCGGCAGCTGGTGAAAAAGTAGACAGTGGGGCGCGGTTTTGTTGATCCATATCAAAGCACCGGTACTGATCCGCGGGTACAGTGATTTTCGGTTGGACTAGTGATGGGCACGGAGTGAGGAGAACTTGACTGCTCGGTCTCCTCGCTCCTCTTCCTCAAGCCTTTGTCTTCCCTTCTCGTTGCTGCCGCAGCAGTCCAAACGCTGCTGTTTTTTGTTGCAGAAACAATGGGCCTCAGGAACAATGCGGCAACTCCATTGAATGCAGACAGCCCGTGAGCGACGCGAGCGACACCCGCACTCTGGCAGCCGTCGACCTTGGCTCCAACAGCTTCCACATGATCGTAGGGCGGTTTCAGAACGGCCAGCTGCAGCTTATCGACCGGCTGCGCGAACCGGTGCGTCTGGCGGCCGGATTGACAGACAAACACCAGCTGGACCCGGCAGTCGCGCAGCGAGCCCTCGACTGCCTGGAGCGTTTCGGACAGCGAGTACGCGACCTGGATCCAGACAACGTGCGCGCCGTCGGCACCAATACCCTGCGACGCCTGCAATCCAGCGCGCCTTTTCTGGACCAGGCCCAGCGGGCCCTCGGCCATAGTATCGAGATCATTTCCGGCATCGAGGAGGCGCGCCTGATTCACCTCGGTGTTGCCCACAGTCTGCCGGACCCGGGCGGTCGCCGTCTGGTGGTGGATATTGGCGGTGGCAGTACCGAGATTATCGTTAGCGAGGGTCTGGTACCGATTCAGCTGGAAAGCCTTTACATGGGCTGCGTGAGCATGAGCGAACGTTTTTTCGGTGACGGGACTATCGGCAAGGCCCGCATGAAAGACGCCGTTCTGGCGGCGCGCCTCGAGCTGCAATCCAGCAAGCACCTGTTCCGCCGTCTCGGGTGGTCCATGGCAACCGGCTCCTCCGGGACGATCCGCACCATACGCGACGTGGTGGTGGAACAGGGCTGGAGCGACAACGGGATCAGCGCGGATTCACTCAAGAAACTGCGCCTGGCGCTGGTGGAAAGCGGCCATGCCGAGCGGATCGATTTCACCGCCGTCAGCGAGGACCGCAAGCCGGTGTTCGCGGGTGGAGTTGCCATCCTGAGTGCCGTGTTTCACGCGCTCAAGATCGAGCGCATGCTGCATTCGACCGGCGCGTTGCGCGAAGGCCTGCTGTATGACCTGATCGGCCGTATTCAGCACCAGGACATGCGCGAATCGAGCGTGCAGGCCATGGCGCAGCGCTATCATGTCGACTTGGAACAGGCGCAGCGGGTGGAGCAAACCGCGCTGATGCTGCTGGACAGGGTGGTCGCACCGTGGCAGATGCAGCTGGACGACGCCCGCCAGTGGCTGCACTGGGCAGGACTGCTGCATGAGATAGGCCTGGTCATTGCGCACAGCGGTTACCACAAACACGGCGCCTACCTGGTGGAGCACTCTGATCTGGCGGGGTTTTCACGCCGTGATCAACGCCTGCTGGGGGCACTGGTGCGCAGTCACCGGCGCAAATTCCGCAAATCGGTCGTTGCAAGCCTGCCCTCGAGCATGCGTGGCACGGCAATCCGCCTTGCTATCCTGCTACGGCTGGCGGTGCTGCTGCATCGTAATCGCTCGCACCAGCCACCACCTGATTTCCGGGTGGCTGCACAAGCGGGAACGCAAGCACCTGAAAAACACCGGGATACAGCTGCAGTTCAGCTAACCCCTTGACCTTTTCCGTGGCGGCCGCGAAACAGCGCGAATAGCGCGTTTCGACTCCCATGGGTGGATGCTGTCGAGGTCTGAATATGGCGTGGCCAACTACCCTTTACGTACGCTCGAGTAACAGACAGCCGGAGGGGTGGCGCAACGCGTGCCACCCCGGTGCCACGTAGGTGGTCGCCACCGCATCGATGATCACGGCAGGCCCAACGCCCCGCGTGTCGAATTCCAGCTCATGCCGCTGCCAGACATCGACCA
>WOR8_10002250_pt1 | contig 19187 bp, 19 predicted proteins | sample DeeMarSeWOR38_10_FD_19890 | JGI IMG/M metagenome (IMG submission 19890)
GGGATTTGGAAGTCATCATTACCGACACCGTTGGATTTATCAGGGATTTGCCCAAAGACCTCATGGCGGCTTTCCGGGCGACATTGGAAGAACTGGAAAGTGCCGATCTTTTGCTCCATGTCATCGACATCAGCAACCCCCGATTCGAAGAGCAGATCAAATCAGTTGAAAAAATCCTGGCAGATCTAAATCTTCACAAGACCAAGACGATCAGGGTGCTGAATAAGATGGACCTTGTCGATTCGCCCACCAGCCAACGCCTGGAGCGAAAGTTAATGGGCGCGGCGGTTTCGGCTAAAACCAGATCAACCTTGATGCCCGTCATTGAGGAAATGGAAAGGATTCTGGAGTGTCAAATGACGAATGAAGATTGAGGAATGAAGGAATTCTATCTTTTTTAATTTAGAAAAGAAGGCGCGCAGCGACAACCTCAATTCGTCATTCGTCATTCGAAATTCGACATCCCCAAGGCATTCGACAATCGTCATTCGACATTCCCCAAAGGGGGTTTGCAAATGAATCTTGAATCCCACAGACAGGTGGCGGTGGCAGCCGCCGAAAAAAGCGCCCGGATATTGCGGAAGCGGTTCGGTAATATATCCCGGATCCACAAGAAGGCGGCGCAGGAAATCGTTACCGAGGCCGATACCGAGTCTGAAAAAGAAATTATCACTGTCATCCGCAGCCATTTTCCCGAGCATGAAATTCTCAGCGAAGAAGCCGGATTAAAAAATGGTGCTGCTGATTTTAAATGGATCATCGATCCCCTGGATGGCACGGTTAATTTTGCCCATCAGGTACCGATATTCTGCATTTCAATCGCCCTCGCATTTCAAGACGACATGGTCCTGGGAATCATTTTAGACCCGCTAAAAGAAGAGCTGTTTTCAGCGATCAAGGGACGAGGTGCCTGCCTCAATGGGCAACCGATCCATGTCTCTGCGGTCGAGACGATCAGCGACAGCTTGCTGGTGACGGGATTCGCATATAATGTCGGAGAAATTTTTGAGCCGGTAATCACCCGATACGGCAACTGCCTCAAGGTCGCACAGGGTATGCGGCGATTGGGGGCGGCCGCGCTCGACCTGTGCTATGTGGCCTGCGGACGCTTCGAAGGCTTCTGGGAACAGCATTTAAAGCCCTGGGATACCGCTGCCGGCGCCCTGATTGTCGCAGAGGCCGGCGGTAAGGTGACCACATTTGCCAATCAGCCCTACACCATCGATGATTTGGAAATCCTGGCCTCCAATGGGCATATTCATGGCGAGATGTTGAGCCTGTTAAAGGTGTAGGGCAAGGACGATTGGATGGATAGCGGGTGGATTTATAAAATGTCGAAGGACGAATGTCGAATGCCGAATGAAGGAATTCTGTCGATTTTGTTTTAGAAGGAGGAACGCAGCGACAACCTTAATTCGACATTCGTCAATCGTCATTGGCACTTCCTAAAACTTGCCGGACTCCAGCTTTTCGCGGAAAAAGCCAACCTGTTTTTTTATCGAACTGTCTTTCTTTATGCCGCGTTCAATGCAGTTTATGGAATGCAATGCGGTAGCATGATAGCGGTTAAAGGATTTGCCGATGCTCTGCAGGGGCGCATCGGTATAGTGCCGTGACAGATAGATCGCTATTTGCCGGGGCCTGACGAGATTCTGCTTGCGCGAGCGCGACATGACATCTTCCAGACTGACATTATAATATTTGCATACAAGCTTTTTGATGACATCGATGGTGATGCGTTTGCGCTGGCGCACAATATTTTTAACGACACTCTCGGCCAGGTTCAGATCAATCGGAATCCCCAGCAGCGATGACTTGGCGGCAACACCGTTCATCCCGCTTTCAAGTTGCCGCACATCATCGGTCAACTCACCGGCCAGATATTGAATCACGTTTTCAGGCATCCGGTAGCCGTTGAGTCCCAGTTTTTTATTCAGGATCCTGACTCTAGTGCGGAAATTAGGTGGATCGATGGTTGAAATTAGGCCGTAGGATAAACGCGATCTTAATTCGTCACTCAGTTTGGGGATGTCGGCCGGCAGATAGCAGCTTGAAAAAATAATCCGCTTGCCGAATTCGAAAAGCGAATCGAGCACCAGGGCCAGCTCAATCTGGGTGCGCTCCTTGCCACTGAGGTAATGCACATCTTCCAAAAGCAAGACATCACACTGCCGGCGGTATTTGCTTTTGAACTTGTCAATGTCGTCATGCCGGTAGGCTTGCACCATTTCATTGCTGAAGTTCTCGGCGGTAATATAATAGACCCGCTCTTGAGGGTAAAGGGAGAGTATATGATTCCCAATGGCCTGGGATAGATGGCTTTTTCCCATACCGGTTTTGGACAACAAAAACAGGGCGTTTTGTTGGGTCTCCTGGCGAGAGGCCAGCGCCAGAGATGCTGAATAGGCAAAATCATTATTGCTGCCGACAACAAAGCGGTCAAACGTAAAATCCCCCCTTAAAAATCGCCCACTGCAGGGACGCGCATTTTCGGTCGGCAACTGCAACTGAGAACTGCCGCCGCTGGTGGCAACTGTCGTGCTGGCTTTGCTGGTTATTTCAAACTTCAACCCACAGTCCTGGCCCATGGAGTCCTGGATGGTGCTTTTAATCAGATCGCCGTAAAGGCCCTGTACCCGCTTCTTTGAAAAGAAATTGGGACAGTAGATCACCCAGTTATTTGGGTCGGTCTGGCTAACATTCAACGGTTCGATCCACATTTTGAAACTGTGGCCTGGAATGCGTCGCTTAATCGCAGATTTTACCTTTTTCCAAACTGCTTCCATAAAGCCGAATTTTCTAACTCATTTAAAAAACTAAGAGATAAAGTTAAAGTTTAATGAATTTGCCAACTGGTTTTAACTACAGGAGTTAAATGGCCGGGAAGGGTTACGTCGGTTATGCACGCACCTGAAGAAAGCTTGTGCCTGTTTATGGCATCAACCGAAAAGTGTCAAACCCGGAATAGGCGATTCTTGAGTAAGCTATATTAGATTTTTGAACAATTTTTATATAACTGTTTTTATTGAAAAATTTTTGCATTTCCCCGACAACCTTCGTTAACTGCGAACTTTGTATGTCGAGATTTTTTTTAAGCATTTTAAGCATATCCACCAATTGGCGCTAGTTATTAACATTCGGTACATCTTACGAAATCTCTTATTTTCTTTTATTATCTTTAATTTTTAAAAAAGATGAAATATAAATTGTTCATAACTTTTTTACTTCATAAACTGCAATTGCAACAGATGGTTAGAGGAATTATATTTGAAAATTTCTCTCGGAACATGTAAGTAAGGGAACGCTTTTCAACAACCCCTGATACTGCTCTTGAGGAGGTTGTTCCAGATTATGGAAACCGCTGGTGTGAGAACTGTAAAATATGTCTGCAAAAAAAATTATCATACGGGGTGCCCGACAGCACAATCTAAAAAATATCGATGTCGAACTGCCGCGCAATAAATTGGTGGTGATCACCGGATTGTCCGGCTCCGGAAAGTCGACCCTTGCCTTTGACACCCTATATGCCGAGGGGCAGCGCCGGTACGTGGAATCCCTTTCGACCTATGCCCGGCAATTTTTGGAGCGCATGGACAAACCCGATGTCGATCTCATCGAAGGTCTTTCGCCGGCCATAGCGATTGAGCAAAAAACGGCCAGCCATAACCCCCGCTCAACGGTCGGAACTGTCACGGAAATATACGACTATCTGCGGTTGCTCTTTGCAAGGGTCGGAACCCCGCATTGTTACCGCTGCGGTCGTCCCATCTCTTCCCAGACGATCGATCAGATTGTGGATCGCGTCATGTCCTTACCCGGGGGTTCCCGGGCGATTGTTCTGGCTCCTGTGGTTACCGGGCAAAAGGGCAGCCAACAAAGCCTTTTGAAAAGATTGAAAAAAGAAGGATTTGCCCGTGTCCGTGTCGACGGAAAGATTTTGGATATTGAAGAGATCAACGAACTGGCGAAAAACAAAAAGCATGATCTGGACGTCGTCGTCGACCGTCTGATCATCAAAGACGGTATCCGCAAGCGCCTGGCCGACTCGCTGGAATTGGCACTGGCCCAGTCCGGTGGTCTGGTAACAGTCGATACGCCTGGGAAGGATAGCATCCTGTTCAGTGAAAAATCCGCCTGCACAACATGCGGAATCAGTTATCCCGAATTTACCCCGGCCAGCTTCTCATTCAACTCCCCCCAGGGAGCCTGTCCGGCCTGCGATGGCCTGGGCTGGACCACCGAGTTGGACCCTGAACTGATCATCCCCAACCCGGAGCTCTCCCTGCGTGAAGGCGCGGTCAGTGTCTGGGCCAAACGCAACAGCATGCATTTCATCGAATTCCTGGATGCACTGACCAAAGCTTTTGGGACCGATATTTATACGCCGTTCAGGGATCTGCCTGGAGACTTTCAGCGCGCCATCCTCTATGGCTCCGGCAATGATGCCATCAACTTCTATTTTGAGCGCAGCAACCGGCGTTATACCTACCAGAAGCCTTTTGAAGGTGTCATCCCTAATTTGAAACGTCGCTACCGGGAAACGGATTCTAATTATATCCGGGAAGAAATAAAGCAATACATGAATTTTAAAACCTGCTCGGTGTGCACCGGCACAAAATTAAACCCAGCCAGTCGCTCGGTTAAGATCGGCGATCTTAACATATATGAAATCACCGCATTGTCGGTGGCCCGGTCCCGCAATTTCTTTCTGGATCTGCGCTTGGGTGGTAAAAAAGAAATAATTGCACGCCGAATTTTGAAAGAGATCGTCGAGAGGCTTGGTTTCCTGCAGAGTGTCGGCCTCGCATACCTGACCCTTGACCGTTCGGCTCAATCGCTGTCCGGCGGCGAGAGCCAGCGCATTCGTCTGGCGACGCAAATCGGATCCAAATTAACCGGCGTCCTTTACGTTCTGGACGAACCCAGCATCGGTTTGCACCAGAAGGATAATCAGCAGCTTCTGTCAACTCTTTTGAAAATGCGCGATCTCGGCAACACGGTTCTCGTGGTTGAACACGATGAAGAAACCATCCGCGCCGCTGATTTTGTCGTTGACATGGGCCCCGCTGCGGGTGTCAATGGCGGAGAGGTCGTATTTGCCGGTCCACCCGATCAGCTGCTGACCCATGAAACTTCTCTGACCGGTCAATACCTGTCTGGACGCAAAGCCATTCATTTGCCCACCACCAGACGTCAGGGCCATCGCGGGCAAATTGTCATTGAAGGCGCTGCCCAGAATAATCTGAAGAATATTGATGCATCCTTTCCCCTGGGGTGTTTTACCTGTGTAACCGGGGTGTCCGGCTCCGGCAAATCAACGCTGATCCTGGAAACCCTCTACCCGGCCCTGGTTCAACGGCTGCGCCATGCTCGCATTATAGCAGGCCGTCACCGCGATCTGCAGGGGCTGGAACAAATAGACAAAGTGGTCAATATCGACCAATCTCCGATTGGCCGAACACCGCGATCCAATCCCGGAACATATACCGGCCTGTTTTCCCATATCAGAGAGCTTTTTTCGCGAACACCGGAAGCCCGTATGCGCGGTTACAAGGCGGGTCGTTTCAGTTTTAATGTGAAAGGGGGTCGATGCGAGGCCTGCCAGGGCGACGGCATCATCAAGATCGAAATGCATTTTTTGCCCGATGTGTACGTCGCCTGTGATGTGTGCCACGGAAACCGCTACAATCGCGAGACGCTGGAGATTCGGTACAAGGGCAAAAATATCAAGGAAGTCCTGGAGATGACCGTTAACCAGGCTTTCAGCTTTTTCTCCCGCATAACCAAAATAAAGTCAATATTGGAAACCCTGCGGGAAGTGGGCCTGGGTTATATCCAGATCGGCCAGGCAGCCACGACCCTGTCGGGCGGCGAAGCCCAGCGCGTAAAACTGTCAAGGGAGCTCAGCAAAAAAGGCACCGGCAAAACCGTTTACATATTAGATGAGCCAACCACCGGACTGCATGCCGATGATATCGGCAAACTGTTGGGTGTGCTCAATCAACTGGTGGAAGCCGGCAATAGCGTGATCGTCATCGAGCATAACATGGATGTAATAAAGACGGCCGATCATATCATCGACCTGGGGCCGGAAGGCGGCGATGAGGGTGGCTATATTGTCGCATGCGGGACGCCGGAGGAAATTACCAAAATCCATAATTCCTACACCGGCCAGTATCTGGCGAAAGTCCTGGGTTCAGAATACAGAGGACGGAGGACAGAGGACAGAGGACGGAGTTAGAAGATTTCGGACTGTCTGTTGTACACCCCCCCACCCCTTAACCCGCACCCCGCGACGCGAAACAGGCAACCCGTGCAACATTAGAATTCGTCTGCCAGAAAAAAAGCATGGGCCGCTTCGATTTCTCCGGCCAGATTGGCATACCAGTCGGAAGTATTTTCCATTTGGACCATTAAAAATTTCACGACCTCCGGGTGCATCGCACCCATGTCAAGGGTGCAATCCGGATGCTCGTCATAGCTGTTTACCAGAATGTCGGCCAGATGAATATTGATCATGAATCCGGCGTTGCCGTTGTTCGGCTGAAAATCGTGGTGCCAGCGAATCGCATCGATCAGCCCATTGGGAAGCGCCCAACGATCGGCAAGGTAGGCGCCGATTTTGGTATGATCCACCGGCAATTCCTGTTGCTCGGCCTCGTGAAAAGGCAGGTATTCGTTTTGCATGCGGCTCCACACCTTTGCGAAATCGTCCTTGAAATATTGAGCCATGATCACTTTGCCGATATCGTGCAGCAGGCCGCCGACGAAACAATTGTCCGGTGATTCCATCCCGGCCTTCTGAGCGATGTTCTTACTGGTTACAGCAACCGCCAGGGAATGCTTCCAGAAGTCGATCATTTCAAAATCCTGGAACAAAAGTGTTTTGGGCAGGGTGTTAATAATCGAAACCGAAACAATGGCGTTACGGACCGCATTAAAGCCCAGCAAAACCACTGCATTTTTTATGTCACTGACCTTGGATCGAAACCCATAAAAAGCCGAATTCACGAGTTTGAGTATCTTTAAGGCCATGGCCTGATCTTTTTCGATGGTTTCGCTCACCTTGGCAATGGATGTCTCCGGGTTTTGAAGGTGCTGGTTGAGTTCAAATACGATTGTCGGCAAGGTCGGGATTTCTTTAATCCTGTCCAGTTTTTTGTAGATTTGGGCTTCGTCCATAATTTTTACCTCGGGGCCGCTGGTTGGTTTGGTCCAACCATGGTGACGTCACCGTATAGGATAACATTTTACCGGCTAACGCTCGAACGGCATTAACATACCGGATACCGGTCGGGCGCCTGGTGTCTTCAAATTTAAGGGTAATCAGTGGAAAGGCTCCAGGGATTATATCGGCCGGTGACGAAAAAACTAAAGAATTAACTGCGATATGGGAAAAATAATGGCATGGGGGACCCTGCTGGGGGTGTTATCGGGCCCGTTGCGGTTGCAGCGGAATTAAAAAGGGCAGCGTCCGTCTGGCGAACACTGCCCTTTTTGGATGAACGGTTGCATCTTCTGCTGTTAACGTGCAAACAGGGCGGCAATCGAGGCTGCCTGAGGATGCGCAAAGATAAGGATCAAAGCAACGACGAGCGCGTAAATACACAGCGACTCGATCAGAGCAAGTCCGATCAACATGGTAACGGTGACCTTACCGGATGATTCGGGATTTCTGGCGATACCCTCAACAGCCGAGCGCAGCCCGATACCCTGGGCGATACCACAACCAAATGCCGCGATCGCAATTCCGAAACCGGCCGCCGTCACACACGCGATAAAAAACTCCAATGCTTTTGTTTCCATACTCTAGTCTACCTCCTTTGGTTGATATGTTGTTGGGCTTCTTCCAAGTCACCCATTGTTGAGCAATGAATAATGACCATTTGAATGTCGAATGATGAATGACGAATGGCGAATTGTGGAATTCTATCAATTTTATTTTATAAGCAGGAGCGATGCGACATCCTTAATTCGTCATTCGCCCTTCGACATTCGCCATTCCAAAAAAAATTTAATGTGCTTCTTCCATGGCGCCGGCAAAATACATGATCGACAGCAGAAAGAAGACAAAGGCCTGAACAAATGCCACGAAAATACCCATGGCCATAATCGGCAGCGGAGCAAAGAAGGCACCGGCCAGCATGAACAAAATCGCCAGCACCAGTTCATGTCCGGTGATGTTGCCGAAAAGCCGGAATGAAAGGGATAAAATTCTCGCCAGGTGCCCGATGAGCTCGATGGGCAGAATAATCGGGATCAGCCACCATACCGGGCCCAGAAAATGTTTGATATATTTAATGCCATGGTACTTGATTCCGATAAAATGCGTAAACAAAAATACCGGTATGGCACAAGAGGCAGTCGTATTAATGCTGGCGGTGGGCGGGTAAAAACCGGGAACCAGTCCCAGCAAGTTACATGTGGCGATATAAATGAAGATGGTTGCGATAATCGGAAAAAACCAGCGGCCTTCCTCACCGGTGATATCCACCATGAATTCTTCCATACCTGAAACGACAATTTCAAAAAAGTTTTGTGCCTTGGTGGGAATCATTTCAATTTTGCGGGTTGCCAGCACCGCGAAAAGGATCAGCAAAAGGATCACAAACCAGGTATAAATCACATGGGGGTAGGCATGCGCAAAATGCCCCAATCCGACAATCTCAAAAAGCTTGACTAAAAAAAGATAGGGATGTTCCATCCTTAGACCGCCTCCTTGAAAATAAGTTTTTTAAGTTCGCTCAGGGTCGCAAGCATGATACTGATAACCACAACCGAAAGTCCGATAATGAGCCCTAATGGATTTACATAATGACCGGCAATGAGAATGAAAATTATAAATCCACTGGCGATAAACCGAATAAAATACTTGGCGATAACGACATTGTGGGAGGTAAGATGCGGTGGGGTCAGCGCTTTTTTTAATGTCCGTGCCAGCAGGTGGAAATTCGCCGTAACCAGCAGGCCCCCGCACAGGATGCCGACGGCAAAATCGGCGGGCATGAGCAAAAAGCCGATAATACTGGCAACAGCAAATAGAATCCAGTTGGTGCGGGTTACAAATGTAAGAATGCGCTGCTGAATTTCCACCTTCGCTCCATCCAGTTGCTTACAATTTTCGGACTTTTTTGATGGCACGTCCTATGTTTCTGAAACCGGCGACGATACCGAAACCCAGAAAAATCAACGTACACCAGGGTGATGTTTCAAATTTGCGGTCCAACAACACCCCGATACCCAGACCAATGAAAACGGCAAACGAAACGGAGAGGCCCAGACTGCTGTAATAAGCCAACTCTCTGAATGTACGCCGGGTTTCTCTTTTCATCCATTTCCTGCTGGAAAAGGCACTGAATCAGATCGATTTAAAGGTTCAGAACCTAACAGAGGATTGGGGCCAAGTCAATGCAAAATTCATACTTTTTAAATTAACGCCTGAATTTTGCAGGCGTCGGAAGCTTTCAGTATCGCCTTGATTATCAGGCAAGATTCAGGTAATAATCCCGTTGCCGGTAACAAGGTTTAAATCTGCAGCATCAAAGACGGGGCCATCGAGGCAGGCGTGTAAATATCGATCCTGACCCGCCCCACCCTCAACGGCACATCCCAGACAGGCGCCCATGCCGCATCCCATCATGGTTTCAATTGAGACTTGGCAGGGAACGTGATACTTTTCAGCGATGCCGGTCACGCACGCCAGCATTGCCATCGGACCGCAGGCAACGATCAAATCCGGTGGATGGCGATCAACGGCCGCCTCCAAGGGATGGGTGACCAGACATTGATCGCCGGCGCTGCCGTCATCGGTGGTGGTTTCCACTCTTAATCCCAGGCGAACAAATTCATCCAGGCACAAAAGGTCCTCCCTGGTGCGCCCCCCGATAAATACGCGGCAATTTGAAAAATCGAAGTTTTTGGCATGCAGTTGAATGGCCAGAAACACCAGGGGTGCGACGCCGATGCCGCCCGCCACCACGTGAACGACCCTGGCCGTGCGGGGGATTATGAACCCCGTTCCTAAAGGGCCGAGAACTTCCACCCTATCGCCGGGCCGTTGGCGGGCCATAATTGCAGTGGCTTTGCCCACGACTTTATACAACAGCTCAAAACCCTCGAGCTTATCCTTTGAAACGATCAGCCTGTGAATCGAAAAGGGACGGCGCAACAGGGGGTCCGTCTGACCGCTGAAACCCAACATGATAAACTGGCCGGGCTTGGCCACGGCATAGTGTGCCGGGCATGACAACCCGATTCTGTAATAATCGGTGCTCAGGTTTTGGTTCCATAAGACTTGCGCTTGATGCTGAAACATGGCGTTTCCTTTTGAATGTCGATTGACAAATGACGCATTGTGGAATCCTATCGATTATATGTAAAAAAGATCGAGCGCAGCGCCAACCTTAATTCGACATTCGACATTCGTCGTTCGTCATTCCAAAGTCATTCCTCATTCGTCATTCCCTTGAGTCCTATCACCGCCGCAAAACGGCCTGTGGTTCTTTCGGCGCGATAGGAAAAAAATTCATCCGTCCGGCACCGGGTGCACATGTGGCTGGATTCAATATTTTCCTGTAAAACACCGGCATTGATCAGCTGGTCGATGCTAAGAGCCCAGAAATCGAAATGGTCGTCCGAATCTTTATAGTGCCAAAACGCTTTGGGAATCTCGGTTCTATAGTGGATAAATTCCGCGCAACAGGGTCCCAAAGACGGACCGATTCCAGCCCGAATAAGATCCGGACGACAGGCGAAATTTTGTTCCATGGCCTCAACGGCGCGCCCGATGATGTTGCCGATACTCCCGCGCCATCCGCTGTGCACATTGGCCACAACTTGCCGCGCAGGCTCATACATCAAAACTGACTGGCAGTCGGCCACCTGAATTGAAAGATAGTTTCCCGGCCGGTCCGTCATCGCCGCATCGGCAGTTATAGGTTCGGAATTGGCCGGTTTATAAATAGGTTGCCAATGGCGGTCCAGCACGGCAATATCACAGCCGTGAACCTGGTTGAGGTAAGTCATTTCGGCCGCCCCCATTATCCCCGCAATAATATCACGGTTTCTATCAACGGTCTTCTCCTCGTCGCCGATACCATAACTGATATTTAAACTGGCAAAGGGTGGTCGGCTGTGGCCGGTGTTCCTGGTAAAAATCCCGTGATCTATGGTCGAGAACCGGGCCAGGTTGTCAAACTGGTAATAGGTTGCCCCATTGCAGGTCGCGGATATCATCACCTCAATCTCCCTGATGTAGCCGCAATATGGTCTGAATAATACCGGTCGTGGAGCCTTCCTCGACAAATGCGATGCGCACTATTTTTCCGCCCCCTGATTTAACATCCTCTGCGCCGATAATCGCATCCTCCGCCCAATCTTCGCCTTTGACCAGCACATCGGGTTTTACGGTTTGAATGAGCCTAAGCGGGTCTGGTTCCTCAAATAAAACGACGTAGTCCACACACATCAGACTTGCCAGAACCTCAGCCCTGTGCTTCTGGCGAACGATCGGCCGCTTGGGGCCTTTGATCAACCGTACGGAAGCATCGCTGTTCAAGCCGACGATCAGCAGATCCCCCTGGGATCTCGCCGCTGCAAGATACCTGACATGGCCCACATGCAGTAAATCAAAGCACCCATTGGTGAAGACAACCGTTTGCCCGGATTCCCGAACCTTTTCCAGCCGGGCCACAAGATCTTCAAGGGTCACTATTTTTTCAGATGCATTCATCATTTCCCAATTCTTCCCTTACGCGGTTATAAACAATTATAAAGGGGACTAAAATCCAGCATCTGGCAACATGATATTTTGGCGTATTGACGCAATGCGTATTGGAATCGGACAACAGCACTCCAATACTGCACTGTGCCAGCACGCCTGTATCTATGAGCCGAAACCGCAGGGGCTTCCACCTTAACACATAAATGGTTCAACGGTCCATGCTCAGACGGCGCGGGCCAATGTCAATACATCAACCTGCCGCGCTCCGCCGTTCAACAGCAGCCGGCTGCATTCGCTCACGGTAGCACCGGTGGTATAGACATCATCGATCAGCAATATTTTTTTGCCGCCGATCTGCTCCTTACCGCCGAGGCCAAAGGCGCTTTGTATGTTGCGCCGGCGCTGGACGCGCCCGAGAGCCGATTGGGGTGCCGTTGGCACGGTTCTGATCAAAAGGTCGTCCGCAATCCGAATATGGGATAGATCACAAAAATGACGGTCCGCAATTCTGTACCAGTTTCGAATCAGCAGGCTGGCCTGATTAAATCCCCGCCGCCTGAGCCTGCTGGAATGCAGCGGTACAGGCAAGATCATATCGATAGTGTTGATATCCCAAAAACGGTTAAAGGCCGTCAAGAGGAGTTCACCGAGCGGCCGGGCCAATTGAATTTTGCCCTTGTATTTAAAGCAATGAATGAGCTTCGTGACGATTCTGTCATATACCAGCGGTGCCCGGGCGATTCCGAATTCTTGACCGGAACCCAGACAGGCACCACAATAGTGATCCTGATCCTGCCGGCTGTTAAACGGCAGGCCGCAGCAGATGCAAAGCGGCGATTCAACCGTTGCCAGCTCGGCCAGGCAATCTGGGCACAGACAAGTTGCCAGCGATATCGCCGCCTGCGCCTGGACCGATAACGGCCCGGCCGTCTCATCAGGACCGGCATCGTCTGAAATCCCACCGCGGTAGTGCAGCGGAATCCGATAGAAAGCTTCACATACCAAACATTTGGGCGGAAAAACGGCCTCCTGGATGATGTCGTAAAATTTATGTAGGAGACCGGCGATCATTAACTTATCTGGCTGTCTCTGGCATATTATTTGGTTTCAGGTGTCAGGTTTCAGGTGTCAGCGAACATTAGCACTACAATAAGGCTAAAACAGTTTGCGCAGCAGCGCCAAGCGAATGCCTTCTTGAACACGCTGTGGTTCGGCCTGACACCTGGCACCTGAACCCTAATCTTTTTGCCTCTGCCTGAATGCCTCATACATGGCCACCGCTGCTGCCACCGAGACATTCAGCGAATCGACCGCACCCCGCTGGGGGATGGCAACCAAAAAGTCGCAATGCTTTTTTACCAGCGGTCGTATCCCTTTTTGCTCACCGCCGAGAACAATGGCAAGGGATCCCGTCATATCCCCGTCATAAAGGCACTGCTCGGCCCCTTTATCCAGACCCATAATCCAAAGCCCGCTCTTTTTACATTGCTTTATGGTTTGTACCAGGTTGGTTACCCGGCTTAAACGGATATGCTCCAGCGCGCCGGCGGAAGCCCTGGAAACCGCCGGGCTAATCGGGGCACTGCGGTCTTTGGGCATAATGACACCGTCGATTCCGACACACAAAGCCGTCCGGATGATGGCCCCCAGGTTTTGGGGATCGAGGATATTATCCAGCATTATCAAAAACAGCGGCCGGCTCCTTGCTTCGGTCGCTGACAGCAGGTCAGATACGGCGGTCAGGGGATAGGGTCCCACCCGGGCGGCCACACCCTGATGTCCGGCAGCACCGGCATGTGTTTTAAGCTCTCCGGATCCGATCCGTTCGACCCGGATGCCTTGGCTGTCTGCTAAAGACCCCAGTCGGGCCAGGCGGCCTGATGGATTGTCTTTTTGAAGATAAATCTGGTGAATATGCCGCCGCCGGGCGCTTAACGCCTCATATACCGGATGGATACCATAGAGTATTTCGGTCTTCACGAACGATAGTTCTCGAAAATGTTGATCATTTCTGCAGTAGCGTCAGGCAGCCGATCATTGATGACGATATGACGATACATATCCTTGGCCGCCATTTCTTTGCGGGCGTTGTCCAGTCGCACGGCAATATTTGCCGGGCTATCGGTACCGCGCGCTTCAAGGCGCTGCCTCAAAATTGCCAGCGAGGGCGGCATGATGAATATCGTAATGGCATCGGGGTAACGCGTGAGAATTTGACGGGTTCCCTGAATGTCTATGTCCAGCAGGATATCCTTCCCTGCTGAAAGTTTTTTATCCAAAAAATCCGCTGAGGTGCCGTAGTAGTTTCCGTGCACCTCAGCCCACTCAGCCCATCGGTGGCAGGCAATCCCGTTTTCAAAATCGTCTTTGGTGATGAAATAATAGTCAACTCCGTTTTGCTCCCCCTGACGCGGGGACCGGGTCGTATATGAAATCGAGTACAAAAGATCTGGGAACTGATCCAGCATGGCGCGGCCCAGGGTTGATTTGCCGGCCCCGGATGGTGCCGAAATGATAAAAAGATGGCCCGGACTTTTGGACAGACTTATGTCGACCTTCGCCCGAGCCTTTTTTACCTGCCCCGTTTTCATTTTGATCAAGCCGACTCTTTCAGCAAGGCATAGCGCTGAGAAACGGTTTCGGCCTGGATGGCCGATAGCACGACGTGGTTGCTGTCCATGACAATTATTGAACGGGTGCGGCGGCCGTGGGTGGCATCGATCAGTCGTTTTTCTTTGCGGGCTTCGTCCTTGAGTCGTTTCATCGGAGCGGAGTTCGGCGACACAATCGCAACCACCCGGTCCGACACCACCGTACTTCCAAAACCGATGTTTAAAAGAGTTTGATCCATCCTACCTCCATTTCTGCTGGTTACCGCCAAAACAAATATTTGGATCCCCCCATTCGTTTCTGCGGTGTGCTCGCGTATGCGCTTTAGGTTCAAAGGGTCAGCGGTCGCGCTCAATCTCTGAACCCGGAACCGGGAACCCTGAACCTTTTTTACTCTACATTTTGAATCTGCTCTCTGATCTTTTCCAATTCTGATTTAATATTGACAATTTTGTGGGATGTATCGGCATGGCCGATTTTGGCACCTATCGTGTTATATTCCCGGTTGAGCTCCTGCAAAAGAAAGTTGAGTTTACGCCCTCCGGGTTCTTCGGCGGCCATTATCTGACGAAACTGCTTTACATGGCTCTCTGCCCTGACAATTTCTTCCGATATATCACTGCGGTCTGCTAAAAAAGCCGCCTCCTGGGCAAGTCGCACAGGATCAATTTCCGCGGTGTCGCGGGTCAACACCGCTATGCGCTCCTTCAGGCGCTCCTGATATTGCGCCAACACCACCTGGGAAACCTGCCTTATTTCAGCCGTACTTTGTTCGATAAAATTTAGCCTGGCAGACAGATCATCGGCGATGAAATCACCTTCTTTCTGGCGCATGCGCTCAAGCCCCTCAAGGCCCTCGTTCAGGCAGGCCTTAATCGTTTCCCACAGGCTGCCGGGTTCATCGACCGGCTCAACCGCTTTGATAATACCACCCGGAGTTAACAGATGCTCGATGGATATATCATTGCCCAGATCAAACTCCGCTTGTAACTGCTCAAGGATGCTGTAAACCGCCCTGGCCCTGGGCAGATCAATTTCAAAAGCCACTGCCTGTTCGGACTCATCTTTGATCTGAAGTCTGATCTCCACTCTTCCTCTGGCAATATGCTCGGCCACAAGTGCTTTTATCTTGTCTTCGAGTACCATACAGCCGGGCGGTATCCGCAGCACAATATCCAGATGACGGTGGTTGTATGCCCGCATGTCGGCCGTCACCGTAATTGCGTCGGCGGTTTTTTCGGCAGCCGCATAACCGGTCATGCTTTTAATCATAACTTTATTCCTTTTAAATCAGCGGCATATTTGGCCCGGGCCTGCACAAGAAAACGGATAACCGGCTGGTCCGCATAGTCTGGATAGGTCCAGGGTAGTTTCTCAAAAGCTCCGCGCTGATAAATTAGCGTTAAGTCCGCATAGATCCTGTCACCGATATAGATTCGGTGGCTGAAGTTCTTGCCGGAGGCTAACACAAAGCGTTCATTTAACAAATAGCCCGGGTCAATGTTGACCCGACGCCGTTCGTTATGGGTGTAGCGGTCTTCCAGACGGTTGGTCCTTAATTTTATGCCGGCCAAATCAATTTGTGCTATCAGTGATTTAAAAACCACCAATCGGCGAAAAAGCGGCCGCCCCATCTCCTGCTCGTAGTAGGAGGTATAATCGAACGGCATCCACGGGCTGACCAAATCCAGCGGGCCGAAGTGTGATCCAAGCTCGTCAACCAGGGCCTCAAACAGGGCCCGCTCCTTCGTGAAAAGACCGATGACCAGTTTTGCGGGCTTTGGGTCCTGAGGTTTGCTCATATTTCATATTTCTAAATGCTGGGAGGCCGGGAAGCTATCATGCTGGAAGGCTTTGATTTCAGATCGTTAGAGATAGCGGGTTTTCGAGCCTCCAAGCTTGCAAGCCTTCTGGCCTGCCAGCATTTTAATCCAGCGGTTTGGCCTCTTCAATCAGCATAATCGGGATATCATCCCGAATCTCATACACTAGCTTGCACTGGTCACAAATCAGACCGTCTTTAGCTTCATTTAAATAGATGTCACCCTTACACTTGGGGCAGGCTAAAATATCCAACAACTCCTGACTGATGGCCATAACTATCTCCCGGCTGAACATTTAAATTCGGTCTTTTCCATTATCAATCGACAAGGCCCCTTGCATTCTGCCATCACTGGCAGTCTTTAAGGAAAATCGAGAAAAAAAAGAAAAACTGCCTTTTTAAAACACTCCTCATCGAAGACTATATTTTTTATTGCAGAAATCAGGTGATATCAAGCAAAAAAAACCAGGGTCGATTAAAAACCTTCACCCTATTCATCGATAACATCCTGTAACCTGTACTAATTTGAAATATATGTGGAATATGGCACATAGGTGATGCCTATTTTTTCTGATTGCCCCGGGCTTCCCTCAGGAAGGGTTGCGGTGTCTGTCTTTTTGGTGACGACGTTCTCGGCGGGCCTGATACTCTGGGTAAAGGTGAGGATAGTATTTCTTCCAGCGCTTGTGGACCCAGAACCACTGGTCGGGATAGCGGCGAACAGCTTTTTCCACGACAGCGGTGATCGCCTGGGTATTTGACTGGATATCGGATCGCAAATCCCCGCTTCGCTTGATTTCAAGGGCAGATTGAACCACCACGGTTAACCGCCCGCTGTCATCCCGTACGCAGAAAATCGGCAGCACCGGACTGTTGCACCGGATGGCCAGAAAGGCCGCCGCCGGGGTGGTTGTGACCCTGTGCCCAAAAAAGTCCACATCGACACCCTCCGACCGACGGCTCTGATCCACCAGTAGCCCAACGATACCACCCCGGCGCAGCATCCGGCGCATTTCAGGCATGGCGCCTTTTTTATCGACGATCTCTATCCCAAATCGGGTTCGCAAACGGTGCACCCATCGATTCAGCGGTGCGAAACGGATTTTTTTGGCAACGCCGAGGATCGGTTTATCGGCGTAACAGCCCAGCCACAGCATGCCGGTCTCCCAGCTTCCCAGGTGAGCTGAAACGATAATAAAACCGTTTTTACGTTGTAGCGCGGTCTGAAGGTTTTCCCGACCGACAACCCGGATGCGGCCCAGCAGCTGTTCGCGGGAAAGGGTTGCCAGCTGGAGAGACTCTAAAAGCGAGATGCCCAGGTTTTGAAAAACACGCCGCGATAAGGTCTCAATTTGGGTAGCGGTCCAGTCGGGATGGGTGAATTTCAGATTGCGCCGAACAATCCGGCGGTGGGGCACATCCACACGATAGGCGGCACTTCCCACAAGCCTGCCGAGCGCGACAATCTGCCGCCGCGGAATTTTGCTGATGGTATGTTTTAAAATATGACCGCTGTCTTCGGCTGTCCGATGATCCGAGGACTGGTGGTCATCCGCATAGAGTTTCATGGAACTTTTCTCCCACTGCCTGCCGCAAGTGGCACTTACGAGTAACAAACAATCTTGGGGCTGTCAATGACAAGGCCTCCGCTGTAAGCTGGCGGCTGGATCCGATGACACGTATCTTAGGTGGCGGGGCAGCGGCGTCGGCGAAAAAATTTGACAAACCCCATGCATTTCCATAGGATTTGCAAATGTCGAAATCGAAGCTCCCCAGAATTGCTTTCGGGTTGTACAACCTTCTCTGGACATGCGCGTTCCCATGGCTGCGGTTGAATCATCGCCTGGCCGAGGGATACCGGCAAAGACGGTTAAAACCAATGCTGCCGGCTGCCGATATCTGGATCCAGGCGGCCTCGGTGGGCGAAGCCTATCTGGCATTGGAAATCATCAAGACCTTTAAGATTGAACGGACGGTGAAGATCCTGGTGACCTCCAACACCCGCCAGGGTATTGATATTCTGAATCGGGCCGTGGCGGATGGCAACGATCTTACCCCTGCAAGCCATGTCACAATCGGTTATTTTCCTTTTGATCAGCCGGCCCTCATGTATCGGGCCGTGGCCGCCATCCGTCCGGCAGCCATGGTGCTGTTGGAAACCGAAATCTGGCCGGGCCTTTTGCAGGCCCTCAAGCAACACAACCGCCGTGCAATCATTATCAACGGTCGGCTAACCGACCGGAGTCTGAACAGATACCTGCTGTGGCCCGCGATTTGGTCACGACTCAGGCCCGAGAGGGGTCTGGCCATTTCGCCGGCCGATGCCGGTCGATTCAAAAAATTGTTCGGTCCGGATCGCATTGCGGTCATGCCGAATATTAAATTTGATCGCGTCGCTTCTTCAGCCGTCTCCCCAGATCACTCAAATCCGGTTAAAAAACTGATACCCGCTGAATGGGAGTTGACCGTCTTGGCGTCTGTCAGGCGCCAGGAAGAATCAATGGTCGAACAAATAATGGTAGAAATCTTGCAACACCGCCCCCAAACCGTCATCGGCCTATTTCCGAGGCACCTGCACCGGATCCAGTCCTGGCAAAAAATCCTTCAACAGGCGGGCATACCATGGTCTCTGCGCTCGCAGGCCCGGGGGCCGGTGACCGCTGGATCGGTTATTCTCTGGGATACGTTCGGTGAGCTAATGTTCGCCTACCAGCTCTGTACAGCGGCTTTTGTCGGCGGCAGCCTGGCACCGCTGGGCGGACAAAATTTTTTAGAAGCCCTCATATGCGGCACCCGGCCGGTTATCGGGCCGTCGTGGGACAACTTTTCCTGGGTTGGCACCGAAATCATCGATACCGGCCTGCTGCGGGTGGCCGGCAACTGGCAGGGGGCCGCCGATCTGCTTTTATACGATCTGGCAAACCCGCCGCAGCGCGATGAGATTATCAACGCAACCCTTGCATACATAAAACAACGCCAGGGCGGCACCGCAATGGCCTGCCGGGCCATTGCCGCCCTTATGGAAGAGAACCC
>WOR8_10002251_pt1 | contig 19181 bp, 18 predicted proteins | sample DeeMarSeWOR38_10_FD_19890 | JGI IMG/M metagenome (IMG submission 19890)
TGTAGCGCGCTGGACTCCCGAAACGACTTGCACAGCGGGTGTCACGAGCAGGGCTGTACCAGGTGCCGCCTCTCATAGCTCGGTAGGAGCCTTTCTTGGGTCCTTTTGGATCGACTACTTCATCGTCCGGGTAGGCCCCAAACAAGTCTTGGCACCACTCCTGGACATTGCCGAGCATATCATAGAGGCCCCAGGCATTGGGCTTTTTACGAGCTGCCGGCTGAATCATATTATTCGAGTTCCCACAATACCAGCCGATGGAATCCAGGTTGGGGTCTCGGCCACAATTGAGCTCCGTAATCTCGCCGTTGGGAAAAGCGGTCTTACTTCCCGCCCGGCAGGCATATTCCCATTCTGCTTCGGTCGCAAGCCTGTACTTATCGATGCCTTCTTTCTGGTTGAGTTTTTGAATGAATTTCTGAACATCATCCCATGAAACCTGTTCCACAGGACAGTTGTCCCCACATCTTTTTTGACTGGAAGGATTTTTGCCCATTAACGCTTTCCATTGTGCCTGGGTTACTTCGGTGGTCTGCATATAGAAAGGATTTGTCAAATTGACCGCGTGTAACCTTTCTCCGGTATACCTGCCAGGTTCATCTTCAGGGCTTCCCATCATAAATTTGCCGGGTTTTATCAGAACAAACTCCATCCCCAGGCTATTGGTGATCCTTTCCTTGGGTTGTTCAGCATAACCATTAAAAGCAAGGCATCCGATAACCAGGATGAATTGAATTGGGATAATTAATTTTTTCATCGCCATATCCCCTTTGAGCATTGATTATTAATGGCCAATTCACATTTGAGCCAAATTGAAGCTGAAAAGTAACCTCACGATTTCTTGATTAGATTTCCTTCACCCCTTTGGGCAGGCATAGCCAGTTATGCCTGGATTTCATAATAATAAACGTTTCACTTCTAACCACATTTCCAATTTTAAGAATCGTATTCGTGGTAAATCGATATAATTCGTCCTTTCCCTCAACACAAATAACCTCTGCGATAATATCGTAGCGCCCGGTGCTGACTCCTGCCCAGACCACATTGGGCAGGCGGGCGATTTTTTCCAATATTTGATCCATTTTTCCATGCGACCGGATACTCATCGCAACAAGGGCCGTTATTATTTGAGGATGTTGGTTTGGATCAATAATGCCGGAAACCTTCAAGAGACCTTTTTTTTCCAGATTTTTTATCCTGCTGCGTATGGTCGGGGCGGTTACTTTAAGGCGTTTTGACATTTCACCGATCGGCATTCGTCCGTTTTCTGTTAGCAGGCGAATGATTTTATTATCCAATGTATCAAGAATTGTTTTATCCACAGAACTCCCCTAATTTTTATTGAGAATATTTTTTAGATCAAATATATCTATTAAATAAATATGTCAAGTAAATATAATTCTTTTATAAAAAAAAATTACAATATTTTTTTCTTAAGCATTAGAACGCATCTAATTGGACTCGCCTTTTACGTTGACAGACCCCAATTAATTGAATCACATTTTTGCTCTTTATTATTTTCTCATGTCTGGTAAGATGTTCCTCCTCATTGACACTTGGCCAAGCTCGTTTAGTATCGTTCTGGTTTGGCGGTTGCCAACTTTTCGACTGCACGTTGCCAATCTATTCAAAAGAGCACGTGAATCAAAATCTACAATTTCTGGCGAGGTGATTATCCATGGAAATAGCAATAGTCGGTGCCGGTGTATTGGGATCCATCTTCGGTGGTCTTTTTTTGGAAAAAGGATTCAACGTGACCCTGATTGAAGTGTTGGAAGAGCGGGTTCGTCTCATCGAGAAAGAAGGGTTGTGGCTGCAATGGCCTGATGGTGAGCGAACCCATTCGAGGATCTCCATTACTTCGAAAGTTGACGAGGTTGGCGCTAAAGACGTGGTGATGATAGCCGTTAAAGGTTACCACACCCGGTCGGCCATCGAGAGCGCCATGCCCATGATCGGGGACGATACGATCGTTCTTTCGGTTCAAAACGGCCTTGGGAATTTGGAGGTCATTGCCGAGACCGTAGGGCCGGAACGGGTAGTCGGAGGGATCACGGCCCATTCGGGAATGCCGGTGAGTATGAATGAAGTTCGGTACGTAGGGGGGCTCGGCCCCTTACTGGTGATCGGTCCCTATGACGGCGTATCCCGTCCGGGATTTAAGAACATGGTTGAGCAGTTCCAAGCGGTGGGTTTGGACGTGCATACCACTTCCGACATCAATAGCGTCATTTGGAAAAAACTTATCGCCAATGTCTCCACCAATGTGGTGGCCGCCCTGACCGGTCTGACGGGTAGTATTGCCGTAAAGCACGCGCCGTCGGTCAAAATCATCGAAGCGCTCTCGCAGGAGTTGAGCCAGGTGGCCCGCGCCAAAGGCATCGATTTCCCCGAGTTGGACGACCCCCTGGATTTTTCTTTAAAGGCCTTTGCCTCTACCAAGGACAACCGCGTTTCAATGCTTCAGGACGTAGAAGCGGGGCGCCCCACCGAGATTGGCAATTTAAATGAAGTGATCGTATCCGAAGGGCAACGTCTCAACATCCCGACACCTTACAATGAGGCTGTTTCCTGGTTGACTCGAGGTGTCGAGGAGCGAAATCGCCAAAAACGTTATGTAGCTAAATCGAGCAATGAATCGAAAGCCGTTCGAAATGCAATTAAAGAAGAGGACCTGAAGGCATTGCGCCGCGCTATTGAAGCGTCCCCCCTGGCCCGGGCCCTTTCCATCCAGTTTACAAAATTCGAAGCCGGCGCCGCTACAGCCCGTTTGCCGGGTACGGCGCAATTGCCTAATTTTTTAGGTTATACCCATACAGGCGCCCTATTCACGTTGGCAGAGCAAACCATGGCCGCCGTTGCCAACTCCCTGGGCCATGTGGGATTGCCGTTAAATTGTGACGTTCAGTTTCTAAATGCAGCGGATCCGACTAAAGATGTGATCGCTTCTGCGCGGGTAATCGATACCCAAGGGCGGATTGCCCGCGTGCAGGTGGAACTAACCCAAGATAATCAAACGGTAGCTGAAGTATCTGAGATGGTTTTTTTACGAAATAAATAGGGTTGTGACTTTCGATTATTTCTTCTCAATATATTTGATCCGGTCCAGGCCTTCAATGCGCTCATCGGTCCAGCGGCGCACCTTATATTCAAAACGCGGCAGGGTGCCGTAAGAAACTTCTTCCACTGCCATGGACACCTGGGTCATTTGTTTGATTTTCGTCCCCAGCCGGTCAAGAATGGCGGCTTTGGCTGATTCATCCACAGCCATTTTCTTAAATTCCAAACTCACCTTGGCAATCTCCTGACCGTTTTCATCGATGAACACGCGCCCGTTATATTCCTCGATCTCGTCAAACGAAAATACCGCTTCATCAATGGTCCGGGGCCAGACGTTGGTGGCTTTTATTTTAAGCATGTCATCGTAGCGGGATACGGTGCCGACTTCCCACAGCGCTCTTGAAATCCGGCCACAGTCACACAGATCCGGCGGCAGCAACCGCACCCGGTCGTTTGAGCGGAAACGCACCAGCGGCATGGCCTGCCGCGAGAAGGTCGTGACCACCGGCTCCCCCCATTCACCATGAGCCACCGGTTGATCGGTATCCTTATCCAGCACCTCGACCAAAGCAAAATAATCGGCCAGATGGTAATATCCAAACTGCCCATCGGGCACTGCCCCGTATTTGCAGGTAATGGCATAGTTCAAATTGAGCTGGGTGGATCCGTAAATGTCATGAATCACGGCACCCCAGATATCTTCCATCTTCAGGGCCCAGGCCACCGGAAAGGGCTCGGTGGATACCGTAATTCCCTTCAAGCGCGAAAACGTCTCTCTGGGATTGAACCCCTGCTCCAGACAGATGGTGGTGATGCGGGACAGGTATGCCGGTGTGGTCAGGATGTGATGGACATCGAAACGCTTGATGATGTCTATTTTCTGTTTGGTGTTAAATACGGCCAGCGCCAGAGGCGTCGCCCCAAAGACGCGCAGGGCTTCGTATGAGAGCATCCCGCCGGTCATGGTGCCCAGCGGGTAAAGAACCGCAGACAAATCCCCTGGTTCCAGACCGATGGCAGCAAAGTGGCAGGCGGTTGATTCATTGGCCGCCCGGATGGATTCTTCCTCGTGGCAGTGAACTTCCTGGCCCATGCCGGAGGTGCCGCTGGTCAGATTGACCCGCCGAATCTCCTGCGGCCCGACACAAACCCGGCTGCCAAAAGGCGGGTGTTGTTCCTGATCTTTGATCAGGTCCTGCTTATCGATAAAGGGAAATCGCGCAATATCTTCCAGGGTTTTGAAATCAGCCGGTTTTACCCCGGCGTCATCAAACCGCTGCCGGTAGAAATCGCTTTTATGATAGGCGCGTTCAAGCGTTTGCGCTGTCTTTTCAAACTGCAGCTTTTTCAGCGCGTCGTGGGGAAGCGTCTCCAGTTCTTTTAAAAAATAATGATTGTCCTGGGTAACTGCTTTTTTATCCATTTCTTATTCCCGCTTGTATGGTTCCGGGTACCAGGTGTCAGGTATCAGCATTCAGAGGTCAGGAGTCAGTAGTCGTGCGGGCCTCCTTGCCCGCTTGACATGGGCCGGCTCAGCGCTCTACCCTATTTTCTTGAAATTGTTTATATTTTATTTACGATAATTTAGATGACTATTATTGATATAACACTTTAAATCATAAAAATCCCAAACCTTACTGTTTTTTGCCCCATGTCATCTTTTAGCTGACATCCGAAACCTTCTACGGCAAATTTTATGGATGAGCCCGGTACCGCTTTTCTATACTGGAGCATAATTTTAAATACATAGAGGCTGTTACAAAAATAGTAGCTCATGTCTAAGGGTGCGACGCAAACCGATTCAAAAACGAAGCATACACGTTAGTTTTCGAATATTTTGAATCGGTATGATGCACGCATTAATTTTCATAAAATTAGATGTTTAATCCTTTTTTTTGGGGGCAACAAAGCCCTTGGCCGTTAGATGCATTTTCGTGATCGGTTCTAGTACCTAACCAGACTCGGTAAAAAAATCGCAATCCCTGGAAAAGCCACCAGCAAAGCGGTCATGAGAATTAAAGCGATCAAAAAAGGAAAAATGCCTCTAAAAATGACATACAGGGGGACATCCGGAGCGATACCCTTGATGACAAATACATTGACGCCCACCGGCGGTGTGATGACCCCCATCTCCGATACCAACACGATAATGACACCAAACCAGATAGGGTCAAAACCCAGCTGCATCACCACCGGAAAGAAGATCGGGATGGTTACCACCACAAGCGCCATGGAATCCATGAAGAAGCCACCGATAAAATATAGGCAAATAATAACGCCCATTAATGCTACCGGCGGTAACGGCAGGCTTTTGATCCAATCGGCCAGGGCAAATGGGATGGTGGATATGGCCATAAAATGGCCGAATATCGTCGCCCCGGTGATAATGATCAGCACCATGCAGGAGGTTCGCAGGCCTTCTTTGCCGGCTTCAAAGAAGCTTTTCCAGCTCAGCTGCCTTCGCCCCAGGCCGATAAGCAATGCACCGCCGGCGCCGATGGCACCGGCCTGAGTCGGGCTGAACCATCCCAGAAACAGGCCGCCGATGGTCAGAAGAAACAAAATGATGGCTTCGATGATACCATTGATGGCCCTCATTTTATTCTTCCAACTGGTCGGCGTACCGGGCGGACCCAGTTGCGGATTACGCAGGCAAAGAATCGCAACCACCACCACAAACGCCAGGCTCAGCAGAATCCCGGGCAAGATCCCGGCAATAAAAAGCTTGCCGATCGATTCCTCAGTTAAAATTCCGTAAACGATGAGAATCGTGCTCGGCGGAATTAAAATGCCGAGGGTCCCCGAGGCCGCCACCGTACCGGTCGCTAAGGTGTTATCGTATTTATACTTTTTCATTTCAGGAAGGGCAATTTTGCCCATGGTCGCTGCCGTGGCGGCTGTTGATCCGCAGATGGCCGCAAACCCGGCACAGGCAATCACAGTGGCAATCGTCAACCCACCGCGCAGCCCCCCCACCCAGGTGTAAGCTGTTTTGTAGAGTCTTTCGCTGATTCCTGAAGCAAAGGCAAAGGTTCCCATCAGAATGAACATGGGAATAACGCTCAGTGGATAGGAAGAGTATTGTTCAAAGATATCCTGGGCCAGAAGACTGAGAGCCGGGCCGGGGTCCGCCAGATAGGCAAATCCGGCAATACCAGCAAATCCCATCGCAAATCCTACCGGCATCCTCATCAAAAAGAGTAGCAGCAAAACACCGATGCCCACAAGTCCGGTCACAACGGGGCTCACTTTTCAACCATCCTGTCGATTGCACTGATAATTCGGGCCAAAAAAATCAAAGCGACGGGTATGCTGGCAAAGGCAATTCCATAAGCAAAAGGATATAGGGGAATGCGTATGGTTGCGCTGACCTCTCCGCCGATTTGGAGGGAATATCCGTAAACGGCAAGGCGCCAGACGATCAGGATAAAAAACGTCAGGCCGAAGAAAGAAATGACGGCATCAATGATCGCCTGGAGGCGCTTTGGCAGTATCGTCAGAAAAAATTCAACACTGACATGTCGACCGCTAAGCAGCGCGTAGGCAGTGGCAAAAGAAACGGCTACCAACTGCCCGAGCATGACTATGTCGAGCGCACCATAAACCGGTGTGCGAAACAACTTGCCGCCAAAAACATCAAGGCAGGTAATCACCATCATCACCAGGAGTCCGCCCAGGCCAATCAGTTCAAACCATCTGCTCAACCGGCGGTTTATACTGTCCATCTTTTCCAGAAAAGTCATAAAGTTCGCAGCGCCCTGGTGATCACGTTTTTTAAATTGAAAAGCGGTTTGCCGGACGACGGTCCCTGTTATTCATCCGATTTCGGCTACGGATATTACAGGGACCGCGTCAGGAAAAGACCTGTTTCTGCCAAGTTACCCGCGGCACAAAAAGATTAGCGTTGAATTACAATAGAGCTGTTATCGCCACTGCTTAGCATCCGCCGGCCTATGGCCTCATTTCCGGTGGTCCGGTTGGAGATTTAATGAAGAGGCTTACCTGTTTGGCTGTCCAATATTTGATACGCTCATCCAGATATGTCAACCAGCTTCTGACATCCGCCTCGGAATTGCCGGAAGCTACCATCTTTTTGACATAGTCTTCGACGACAGGTGTGGTGGCCTTTTTCCAGACATCAACTTCTGCCGATGTTAAATCAATAAATTCAACCCCTTTCTCAGCGGCAAAATTTTTCCCGGCAAAATCAATCGAATTCCACATCAAAGCCATTCGCTCCCGGTATACGCCGCTGAGCTCATCGAAGATCTGCCTGATGTCGGGTGGCAGCGCATTGTAACGGTCTTTGTTCATGGCCACATAAAAGGTGTAAAGGTTACCCACCTGCCAACTGGTGGTGACATGTTTGGCAACCTCAGCAAAACGGAATGTTCTTAAGGTTTCATAAGGGGTGTTGACACCATCAAGAACCCCTTTGGCAATCCCATCATATACTTCCATGATGGGTGTCGGCGCCGGGGTTGCCCCCAGCGCTTTGATGGTATTGCCCACCCGGCCCGGTGCTCTGATGGTCAGTCCTTTCATATCCGCCAGGACGCGCACCGGTTTCTTTGAGATGACAACGTTGGGATTGCTGGCGTGCATCCACAGAATGTGGACCTTGTCCCATTCTTTAGGCTGAAAATAGTGGTAAAAATCGTTGACAACCTGATTGGATACCCAGCCGCTGGGATACCCCAGAGGAAGGTCACATACCTCGGTTACCGGAAAACGCCCCGGTGTGTACTCCACATGGGCCAGGCCGATGTCGGCAATTCCGGTAACGACACCTTCATACATCCTGGGTGCCTTCAACAAAGACCCGCCGGCAAAATATTGGATTTTTACTCTACCGCCGGAGCGTTTTTCAACCTCGGCAATGAAGTCTTCACAAATCTTTGAATGGGGTGCCGGCGGCGGAAAGTAATTCGCAAATTTCAGTTTGATGACATCTGCGGAAAATGCCGGCGAGTTAATATTCGGAAGAGCGAATGTGAAACTGATTATCACAGCTATAGCCAGAGACATCACCAAAAATTTTTTACTCATGATCGTTGACCTCCTTTTGGGAAGCGTTAAAAGTCATAAATCCATTCCCCGACAAAATGGCCTTTCACCACCTCCTTCCTGAACGAAAGCTATTTTTTGCTGTATTGCATTTGGCTTGTCTTTTGAAGATGCCCAAGTGTTATATGTTTAGTTGCTTTTAGTTATCTTGTCAAATGAAACGCAGTATTGTGGTAAAAACCACCTGCAGAAATATCTCAATGGACCTTAAAAAAGGCGGCCTTTCCTGGACGTTTTGGGCGCTAGTCACATTTCCCTTCCTCGGGATTATCGGAATCTATATTATCCTGGTTCACAATTTAAAATTCCTGGTTGATCAGGGCATTGATAAAATGGCGGCCGCCTTCATCTTTGGAATGGTAGGGGTGATTTCGTCGATTTTTCGAATTTTTTGGGACTGGCTCTTCGACCGCATCGGTCGTGAAATAACGTAAACGCTGGGTACAACCTGAGTCTGTATTGGCGTGCGCTCGCTGCGTTTATGCTTTCCTGTTTTTATCTGGCTGGCTGACCGGCGAAAACCTCCCCATTAAAAGGTAACAGCTTCCGTTAAATTGCGGATACTGTCGATAATCGCATCCGGATTTTCTTTTTCTAAAATCTCATATTCGTCAAATCCGGTCAGCACAGCAACCGTGCGCATACCTGCAGCTTTGCCAGCTTTAATGTCGGTTGTGGTATCGCCGACATAAACACAGCTACTCGGTTTTATATCGAGCTGTTTTGCACAAACGATAAGCGGGTCGGGAGACGGCTTTCTTTTTTCAACGTCATCGCTTGTGATAATGGCTTCAAATAAAGTGTCAACACCGGCATTCTTCAGCGGCTGCATTTTAGTTTCCAGATACTGCCGCTGGGTGGAGGTGACCAGACCAACCTTCAATCCGTTTGAAGACAGACTTTCAACAATATGCCCCGCTCCCCGGATTAATTCCAGGTTATCCGCAAACATCTTCGGGGCGATCTCGTTGATCACTGCCCAGGCCTCATCAATAATTTCTGCCTTGCGGTTCAATACGTCTTGCGGCAAAACGAGCTCCCATCTAAACTCCTCGCTTTCTGCCGCTTCCAGGATTCGATTTCGTGAAACCGCAGGCAGATTGAGTTTCTTCAATGCCTTTTCAACAATCGTGAAATAAATATCGATCGAATCGATCAAGGTTCCATCCAGATCAAAAATCACCGCTGCCACTTTCAACTTGTTCTGTTTAGAAAACATATTATCCCTAAGTTAAATCTGTTTGCCAGTTGACAGGTTAACCCGTTTGCTCTCTGTTTGGTGAGAAGTAAAATCAGATTCTTTCCTTTATGACGGGTATAATGCGCCCGGCCGGTTAACGGTTAAAAACGACAGTAACAGAATCACCATCTTTAACATTAAGAGACGCTTTGATGTTCTGAGGGGCAATAATCTCAATAATGTTTTTAGGATGAACCCTTACTTTTTCTTCGGGCAAGATCACTGCGCCGATCATGCCCAGCAATGAAACTTTAAAAACCATGGCATTACAAAATTTGGGATCAGGAGAGATCAGCCCAATCCCTTTTTCCTGATCCAGGAATTCAATGGCTGAAAGAAATTCTTCTGAAATTTCCAGGTTGAGGGTCCCCGGGTAGGGTTTAAAGCCCAGTTTCTCTTCGCACTGCTGCTGCACCCAGCCGATCTGCGTAAAATAAGCGCCTTCGCCTCTTCCGCTGACAATTTTCCCGGTCATAACCAATTTCTTTATCTCTGAAACCATTTCTCTTTTTGAAAATCATCAGGGCTTCCCGGCAATTGGCCTTTAACTATTTTCTGCAATTTGTTGACAAGCGCGTGTCGTTCATCGAACAGGAAGCCAAGGGATTTTATTGCTCTGCCCAGCGTCTGGTCAATTGAGGGTTGGCATTCGTATAGAACCTCAGAAGCCAGATTTTCATAAGCATCGAGCAGATTATCCACCCAACGGGACAACGCTTCGGTGTCGATTTCGGTTTTAGATCTTCGATAAACAAATCCCTCAAACGCACCGGCGGAGGCGGCAAATTCGTAGATTTTTTGATAAATGTGCATTTGGTAACCTTACGCTAAACCGTAAAGGATTTTATATTAAGCGTTGATTGTTATTTTTGCAATTTTATTCTGATTTCGTTGTCCTGTGCATCAATCCAATAATTTTCAAAATCGGTTTTTTCGATCAAGGCAGTTGCCTGCTCACGCGTATAGGTTTTAATCGGCTTATGCAAACCGAACCATTGAAACAGCCATAGAAAGAATCGTTCCCGTAAATTCAGAGATGCCTTCCATTTTTCGCGATCAACCTGTGTTGCCACTTTGGCCGGATCAAAAATCCATGCTTCTCTGCCCGTTTTCAGCACCCGGTAAATTTCCTGCAAAACATTGACCGGTTCCTTGAGTGAATGCAGCATGCCGGTGCTGATGACCAGGTCAAACGATGCATCATCAAACTCCAGCCGGCCGGCATTTCCGGGTTGAAAATCCAGGCGATCGGCGAAACCGGCTTTGGCTGCATTTGAGCGCGCCATTTGGATCAATTTACGACTTAAATCAACCCCGGTGATATGAATACCGGATGACCTTTTAATGATTTCGATCGGCAAATACCCGGGCCCCGTACCCAGGTCTAAAATGTCACCGTTCGCCAGATGGGCAACGATTTCTTCGGCGATACGGCGGTAATAGCTGTCGATTACCAGGCGGGTGGCTTTCTCGTAAGCAGACGCCAGTACTCCGGGTATCCTCTCAATTTTAACCCATGGTCTCATTGAGTCATTCGTAAAAACGCTAAATAAGGATTGCTTGGCCAATTTGAACCGGTGGAAATTAAATCAGTGATAAGAATTTAAGTCAAACAATTTGCAGTTTACAGTTTCGACTTTATTATATATGTGAATCACAGACCACTAATAAAATGTCAATAATGCATAAAAGGAGGCCCACGAAAATGAGCACAGAAGACAATGTATTTTACTGGCTGCCGTGTTCGGTGGTATTCATCAGCACGGCTCACGAGGACAAAAGAGATATCATGACCGCCACCGCTATGTTTGTGTCGGAAAAGGAACCGCTGCTGGTGATCAGTGTGGCAAAAGGTCACCTGACCGAAAAGCTAATTACGCAATCCGGCAAATTTACGATCGTAATTGCTGGGGCGGATCAGGAAAAATTGGCCATGCAGGTGGGAAGCGCCAAGGGTGAGGACACCGATAAGTTTGAACGCTTTGCCATTAAGGCATCTCCGGGTGCCGCTGGTGCGGCCCTGGTCCCGGAGGGGGCGGCCGCCTGGATGGCATGTCAAGTTGAAAGCACCAAGGAAATCAAAGGCTATCAGCTTTTTATGGGTCGCGTTGTCAATCAGAACGATACCGGCATGCCACCGCTTGTCTGGCATAAAGATGGGTTCTTCAAGCTGGGGTCAGCTTAAATTCGGTATTGGGTAACCGGTATTAGATATTGGTTATTGGAATACAGAAGACAGGTGTCAGAAAACAGAGGACAGAAACCAGAAGGTCAAAAGAAGACACAGGGCATCGTTTGTTGAGTCAAGGATAAAAATTCCAAAAGATAGGAAACATGATGAGTATTAAACCCAGGATCGCTGTGGTGGGTACTTTCGACTCGAAAGCTGAAGAGCATATCTTTCTTAAAGATCGTATTGAAAAAATGGGTTTGCGCGCTTTAACGGTTCATGTCGGCACCAAGAGGCCATCGCCGGCACCGGTTGATCTGGATTTATACAAATTGGTTATCGAAAACAATCCGGCTGCGCGAGAGAGCAGAGATAAGGCTGTTGCGGCCATGATCGATGCGGCCAGAGCCCGAATCAAAAAACTCTATGCGGATAATGAAATTTCAGGGATGATATCGGCCGGGGGCGGCACCGGTACCCATATCGCAACGTGTATCATGCGTGAACTGCCGTTGGGTGTCCCCAAGGTGATGGTGTCCACCGTGGCGTCCCGTAACATGGCAAAGACGGTCGGCACCAAAGATATCACCATGATCCACAGTGTCGCCGACCTGCTGGGTGTCAACAGCGTGTCAGGCCGCATCCTGGATAAAGCCGCTGCCGGCATCTGCGGGATGGTCCAAAGCGTCTGGCAACCGGATCAGACGAGAAAGCGAATTGCCCTGCCCTTCTTCGGGTTTATTACACCGGGAGCTGAGGCAACGCGGCACGCCCTGGAGAAGTTGGGTTACGAGGTGATTGCATTCCACGCCAACGGCACCGGGGGTATGGCCATGGAGGAACTGGCGGCTCAGGGCTATTTCCACGGCATCCTCGATCTGGCCACCCATGAACTGGCCGATCATCTGCTCGACGGCTATTGCGGCGATATCGGACCGCAGCGATTCGAGCCGGTGCCGGGGCAATCGATACCCCGTCTGGTTGTACCGGGCGGGCTGGATTGTGCGGTTTTGGAATTCACCCGGCAGGATATTCCGGACCCGTATAAAGACCGCAAGATCTTTTTTTATGATTTCCGCTCTGCCATTCGCCTGAACACAGACGAAACACGAACGCTGGCCGATCAGTTATCAGAAAAATTAAATAAAGACCCTTTAAATATAAAAATACTGATCCCTTTGCAGGGATGGTCCGAGGCTGATCGCGAAGGCGGCCCCCTCCATGACCCGCCTATGAACCGGTTTTTCACAAAATGCTTGAAGGAAAGACTCAACCCTAAAATTGAGTTTCAAGATGTCGACCGCCATATCAATGATGCAGAATTTGGAGAGATCGCTGCACAGGTAATGGATGCCATGGTGCGGGAAAAATAAAAAGAAAGATCGGACAGGAAAAAAAGACGGTCGCCTCATCACAGCTTCCGGACATTACATCTCGCGGATTTGAGATTTGGAAACCCTGAGATCGGGTCAGCATTTTCTGTCCCAGTCAACTCGTTAACGTTAGCCTCTTCCCAGCCTTGCGAAATATGTATCGTATCCGGTAGCATCGTGCGGGTAAGGCAAGCCTTTAGTCGAATCCTACCAAATGGCGAACATACCTCAGCCATCTCACCTTCTAAAATACCAAGGTGATGCGCGGTTTTTGGATGGATTTCAAAAACGGGCTCGGGAGACATCTTTCTGAGTTTTGAAATATAGCGATACTGCCAGTGTGTGAAACAAAGAAGATTTCCACCGGTCGTTAAAAAGAGCGGAAATTGACCCCCGTGTTCAGCTGGCTTCCGCACGTTTTCCCTGACCGGAGAAGGGTCAAATCCAAAATTTTCAAGCCATTTGGGATAGAGCTCAACTTTACCTGTCGCAGTGGAAAATCCGTCTCGTTCATATTTCTTGTACCTGCGCTTTTCATATTCATAGATTCCACCTCGAGAGATGAGATCTTGATAGGTGATGCCAAGCCCATGAAGCAGATAATCGATACCCTCTTTACAGTTTTGCCAGGGGAAGTACTCACCAAATCCCATATGATGGGCCAATTTTACCCAGATCATTTGATCCGGTAGTCCGTGAACAGGCTCCACCACCTTTCTTCTCAAGGTGATATAGGAGAGGTTTTGATAGACATTGACCCGATGTTCATCTCTCTCTAAAAAGGTACAGGCAGGAAGAACCGCATCGGCATATTGGCTGTCTGGAGATTCAACCACGTCGATCAATAAGAGAAATTCCAGCTTTTGGAGTGCCTGGCAAGTTCGGATACTATTCGGCCATTCTAGGGTGGGGTTTCCTCCAGCAATTATCATGGCTTTGATGGGATAGGGGCGTTCATCCAGAATCGCCTCGACAAGACTGAGTGCATGGGCTTCTTTGCGTGCCTTGCAGAAAAGCGGGAATGTTTCCGAACCTATTGAAGGTATCGAAGGTGCGGGCAAAGGTGCGGTTATGTCATTCAATCCGGGTCGGGGTGTAAAAAGATCGCCACCGGGCACATCCAGGTTGCCTGTTATGGCTTTTAAAATAGCCAGAAGACGCATGGTCTGCACCCCGCAACGGTGGTGCTCTAAACCGTTTCCGGTAAAAATTCCGGCCGGTGTGGTTCGGGCATATTGCCGGGCGACTTGCCGAACCAGATCGGAGGAGATTGCGGTCACGGCCTGTCCCTCTTCAGGCGCAAAGCAGTCGGCAGATACCGTTTCAAAGAGCGTATTGAATCCGTTAATCCATTTGGTGGTAAATGCTTTATCCCATAATTCCTCACGGAATATGACGTGCAGCATATTCAAGATAAGCGTTTCATCACACCCAGGTCTTACCGGCAGGTGAATATCTGCCTTTGAAGCAGTTTCAGTCTTGCGGGGATCAATAACAACGAGCTTGCCGCCTCTTTTTTTGAGACGGCGAATTTCCCCGGGTATAAAAGGTTCGTTGGAAATTAGCGGGTTTCCGCCCCAGACCATTAAAAACCGTGTATTGGGAACATCCGGCTTGGTCAAACCGCCGAAGGTAAGGGTTTCCGCTATGGTCCGCGAGGCGTTGCACAAAGAGCCGACCCCGCAGAAGTTAGGCGTGCGATAGACATTCGCAAATCGTTTCATGTAATATTTAATTTCTTGATGACCGACACCTTCTCCATGATAGATGGCAAGCGTTTTCGGCCCATACTTGTCTTTTAACCATAGAAGTCTTTCTGCAATGAAAGCAAACGCCTCTTCCCAATCCGATGGAACCCGCTTGCCTTCTTTTCGAATGAGAGGTGTGGACAGGCGATTCGGTGAATAGAAGAGATCCAATGCAGCGCGCCCCTTGGCGCATAACCAACCCTTGTTGAAAGGATGCGCTTTAGCACCTTTTATGGCCTCGGGCCGACCGGCCCTAACGGTTACATCCATTCCACAACCGTGGTCACACATTCTGCAAAGCGTGGTTACCGTCTGGCTTTCTTTCATTATTTTTATGCGCTATTTCATCTTATTGTTTAGCGCTCTGGTTTCTTTGAAGCGCCTCTCAAGTTCCTTTTTCGCCAAGTTTGGGGCGGTCCGGGTGAAAAAATATGTCTGGCGGCGTGAGGCAAGGTAATCATAATACTCATTTGGATCCAATGCCTGTCTTTCAATCTCATACCAGAAGCCGATCTCAGAATAGCGCCACAGTTTGTCTGCATCCTTAACGATTTTTTCTTCGATACTATGCGCATCGCGGCCTGAATCGTGTCGTTCAATGATCTGAATTATTTTATCGATCAGAGGAGTATTAAATCCAGTCAACTCGAGTATTTGTCGCGCAATGGCGGCTCCCTCTTTTTCATGGATGCGATTGAGTTTGTTGGAGGACTTTCCTTCCAGACCCATACCGTAGGCGGCTGCAAGCTGCTTGGGTTCCAGACAAGACCAGCCTACATCGTGCAAAATAATCGCTGGCTCGGTAATTTGATTGTTGCCACCTTCATGTTCCATAAGGCTTAAGGCGTAGGCATGCGCTACTTCGACGTGGGGTTTGTCGCCCCGCGCAGCCAGATAGGGTTCGGCCAGTTGAAATAATCGCTGAATGATTTTCGACCACTCCATGATAGTGTTCACCATTTAAGCCCTATTGGCCCGCAGATTGATTGATTACCTGTTTGATCTATTTCCAGACATCGCGCATTTTTATTTTTTTTCCATAGCCGCAGACATCGTCCATCCACAGATAAAAACCGTCGAACCGGGGCAAATTCTTCACATGCCATCTAACAAAGCGATGAAATCGGGTATCCGGCTTATTGAAGACACAAACTCGTATGCAGTTGGCGCAATCTCCCCTATTGCGCACCCAGAATTGAAAGCATTTTTCAGGATTGATGTACCATTTGCAAATCCCGTGGTTATTGGATATTGTGAGCCCCTCCGTGGTTGGTTTGTCAAAACTGATGGCGTGGCCCGGGCATACCTTGGCGCACTTTCCGCAAACTTCGCACATCGCTCTGACGCCGATTTCAATGGGTTTATCCGCTACCAGCGGCATATTTGTGAATACTTTGCTAATCCGCACCCGTGGGCCGAATCGGGGTGCGATTAAAAGGCCATGGCGTCCGAGTTCACCCAGACCGGCATCGACAGCCATGGGAATGCTTAGCGCCGTGTCATTTCCGCTGGGGATAGCCTCATAACCCAGATCCCTGATAAAGTGGGCCACGGAAGAGGCCATGTAGGCCATCATTGAGTAGCCCCGGCCCGTAGCGGCATTCTCACCATAGGCTGGTGCCGTCCGCATTAATGTGTAATCCATCTCGTGAAGCATGACAATAGCGTATTCAAACGTATCGGGGATATCATCTATGGCAGAATGATCGAGCGACCGTGGATCAAAACGATGAGAGTAGATCCAGCGTCGATTCACTCTACAGATCCCCACTGCCGATGCCCCCATGTAGCTGGCCGCCTTTTTTACAATTTGCGTCATCTCCAGTGGGTCTGAAACAACCCATTGTGCTCCGGGCGGTATCCGGTCTCTTGCTGCAATGTCTGTTGAATCCGGATACCATTTATACAGGCCCTCATTGCCAATAATATTGCCAAACCCCCACCACCTCTCCAGGTACCAGGAACCCATGGCAAAGGCCCAGTCCAGCAAGGTGTAGCCTTCATCATCCTTGAAATTGCGCACCCCATAGTGTTTTTTACCCATCGCCAGTATTTCAGCATTGGATCTCTCGGGATCTCTCGGTCTTGAAAACATCGTGTTTCTCTGATCGAATCGTCCGGCTTCACCGGAGCCTATTTTTCCTCGGCCTTTTGTCATATTTTATGCCTGATGATATTTTGTTCCGCTTAGAACCGGGTTTGTCCAATTCAGTGAAATTTCAAACGGATCCAATTTTCCAAATTAAAATTGCTCAAGTAACTTTAAGTGTGTCTTCATAGGCGGACCGTATGGCTTTTGATAAATCCGATGCTCCCATTTTTTTCTGCTGGGTGAGCCCTGTATTTAATTCATGCAGTCTCGCAATTGCTTCCAAGATAGGTTTCAACTCTTGGAGGTATCCTCCTGCTGCTTCTTTCCCATGTTCGGCCGCTTCGGCAATCGCATCCACGGCTAAAAGTCCGCTTTTGAGAGCCGTGCCGATTCCCTCAAACGTTATGGGCAAAAGCAAGCCGGCAGCATCTCCAATTAGCATTGCATTGCTTCTGGCCGGTATAAAAGCACCTGAAATCAAAGCTTCGTGGAGTCGTGGTATCAAACAACCATCCTTCCAAAGCGCTTTGCGCTTGGGGTTAAAACCGTATTTCGTTAAAATGTGAATAATCTCATTCTTCAGCTCTTTTATACCACTGCCTTCAATCAGAAAGCAGTCACCTTTGTGATTAAGCCCAAAGCGAGGGCGCGAGCGGTATTTCGGGAAAAACCAATGGAAGTAATCATTTTCCAGATCCAAAGCGCCTTCATAGCATTCCCGTGTGGGTACAGAATATTCAACTTTGAGCAGGGGAAATAAGGATTTTCTGACAACTGAAGCGGCACCATCAGCCCCGATGACAAACTTTGATTTAAGCGCTTGCGTCGTCTTATCCTTTATCATCGTAACGGTGCAGGCGCCGGATTTTTGATCCACCGCTGTGACCTTCGCCCGATCCCATACTTCCACGCCCGCTTCCTGCGCCATCCGAATCATCCAAAAATCTAAGTCTTTTCTCCAGGCCAGGGGCGTTTCGCATTCAATTATTTGGGGCCGCACGCCGGGTACATGGATCAGGTGTCCGGATAAATAAAATGGTGAAACCAAGACCGCCTTCGGAATTTTGCCGAATTCCTGTTCAATAATATCATTGGCCCACGGGCCCATAATCATACCGGAACAAACTTTGTCGCGCGGCAATCTTTTGCGTTCGACCAGGAGGGTTCTAAAACCCTTGCGGGCACATCTTTGGGCGGCAACAGCCCCCCCCGGCCCACCTCCGACGACAATAACATCGTACATTGGCTGACGTCCTCTGTTTTTAAAGATCCGACTGGATGATTCGCAAAAATGCCTGAGCCGGCGGCGATAGGTTAGCCTTCCTGGCAAAAACAATATCAGTCTGAACCCAAATGCGACCTTCATTAATATCCAGCGGTTTGAGCAATCCCATTTTTGCTTCGAGCTCAATTTCCGGCTTATAGAGAAATGAAATTCCGCGCTCCTTGATAATATACTCTTTGATAAATTCAACGCTACCGGCTTCCACCAGGACCGATGGCTTCACATTGTGGGATGCCAGCAGCGATAAAATAGCGTGCCGGGAACCGGATCCGCTTTCGCGAATGATAATCGGCTCGTTTTTTAGTTCGGAAAGGGAAACCGTCGACTCGTTAGCAAACCGATGGTTCGGCGCAACTACCACACAAAATTCTTCTTTGGTATAGGGAACGATCTTCAGTTTATTCAGATGGGGCAAGCGGCCGATAATGCCCAGATCGTATTTGAAAGCCGCGATGCTATCAGCTATCTCCTGGGAGCTGCCGACTTTTAAAAAGACCTTTACCCTTGGAAAACTCTCCTGAAACCTGGACAGCAGACCCGGCATCAGATGCCGTGCAAAACTGCGGGTGGTACCGATGGTTAGGGAACCCTGGGTCAAGTCACCGTAACTTTTGAGGACATACTCCATCTCATCCACAATCTTGAACATACGCTTGGCATACCCGTAGAGCACCTTACCCACATCCGTCAGTAGAAGCTCCTTGCCGTACTTACGAAACAGTTTCACATTGAGTTGGTTCTCGAAGGCTTTGATCTGCATGGTCACAGCCGGTTGGGTAACATGGAGTGCCTCAGCAGCTTTGGTGATACTTTTTTCTCTGGCGGCCAGGTAAAACGTCCTGAGCTGGTTTAGATTGATGTGCATATGCTTGACTCGGAGTAGATATAAGAAAATCTTATAGGCATATAAAATTAATTGGATTGACATGTCAATCCAAAAAAACTAACAAAAGTCATTACAATTAATTCAAATTAATGATTCTCATTCACCGAGCTGCCAGAAGAAGGAGGAGGAGATGGCGGAATACGACGGAATTATCATAGGTGCCGGGCCCAATGGTCTGCTCACGGCTTCTTATTTGGCCAAAGCAGGCCTCAAGATCCTGCTGCTGGAGAGAAGGTTTGAAATGGGCGGTGGATTGTGTT
>WOR8_10005982_pt1 | contig 19176 bp, 14 predicted proteins | sample DeeMarSeWOR38_10_FD_19890 | JGI IMG/M metagenome (IMG submission 19890)
CAGAGCATCTCGGGCTTATTGAAAAGGTCCCGATTGCGATATTCTCGCTGGAGATGGGCAGGCAGCAATTAGCTGAAAGGTTCCTGTGCAGCATCAGCGAAATCGACAGCCAGAAGGTCAGAAGAGGCCTGCTGAGCGATGAGCATTATAAGAAATTAGCCGATGCATGCGCAGAACTGTCCGAAGCGCCCATTTTTATCGACGACACATCGACGCTGTCGCCGCTCGAGCTTCGCGCTAAGGCAAGACGGCTCAAAAGCCGCCACAATATACAATGTATTATGGTGGATTATCTGCAGCTAATGAATATCGGCTCGGGGCGGGTCGAATCTCGCCAGCAGGAAATCACCACGATTTCACGATATCTGAAGTCCCTGGCCAGAGAGTTGAACATTCCCGTTATGGTTTTGAGCCAGTTGAATCGTGCTCCGGAGGGCCGGGAGGGACACAGACCGAGAATGAGCGACCTGCGGGAAAGCGGCAGTATCGAACAGGATGCGGACGTTGTGATGTTACTGCACCGCGAAGACTATTACCATCGTGGCCAGGAAGATTATGAGCAGGACAATACGGCAGAATTGATCATCGCCAAGCAGCGAAACGGGCCGACAGGTACCGTCAAATTAACCTTCAGGGAAAAAATTACACGATTCGAGAACGCCGCCCGCGTAGGAGAAGAAGTAGCGCCGTTTTAGGCTTAAGGAAATTAATTCGTGCCCGATCTTATCACCGGCAAAAATCTAAACATGAGATATAAAAAACGAAATACGATTTTAATCGCTCTTCTATTGACAGCGCTTTTGAGCCTACAAGTGATTGGTGCATCATCTTTAGGCAGCGGCACAAAGGACGTTATCAAATCAATCGAATTCGAGAACAATCGTAAGTATAAAGACAAGACTTTGCGAAAGAAGCTGGACTTCGAAGTGGGCGACTACATCGACCCGATTCTGGCTGAGTCCGGCAGAAGAATCATCGCGGATTTTTATCGAAAAAAAGGTTTTCCGCATGTCGAAGTTACCCTGAACAGAAAGAAGCTGTCCGAAGGCGAAATCATCTACACTGTTTTCGAGGGCCTGCGGATACAAATTAAATCCGTGAATTTCAAAGGCAATCAGGCAATTAAAACAAGCGATCTTAGAAACGTCACCAAGATCAAGACCAGGAGCTGGCTGCTCTGGCCGGTTTACTATACAGAAGAGAAAATCGCTGCAGATGTTGAAAAGCTGCGGACCCTTTATTATGATCGGGGATTCCTGAACCACCGCATCGCCGTTCAGGGCCAAGCTCATATCACTTTTATCATTGAGGAAGGACCGCTGTATAAAGTCAGAAACTTCACACTCAAGGGTAATACGCAATTCGATAATGAGACACTTCTGGCAGACTTAGCCTTAGAAACCGGCGAAACCTATTATCAACGTAAAGCCCAGACACATGCCAAGAGCATTCTCAAGATTTATCGTGAGAACGGCTATGTGGATGCAGATGTCCGGCAGCAGCTCCGGTTCGTTCCGGATACGAACGTTGTGGACGTCGAATTCAAAATTACCGAAGGCAGGCAGTTCAGAATCGGCAAGATTGACATCACAGGCAATGAACAGGTCCATGATAAGGCCATCCGGCGAATTCTTGATGAGCAGGATTTTTCACCGGGCCAATTATACAACGCTGATATTGCCCCAAGGCAGGGTGGCGGCCAGTTGGAACGATATGTTCAATTGGGAACGATGTCCGATGAGGCGATAATCAGGCCTGCTCCGCCGACCGAGGGGGCACCGGACCGAAGAGATGCTGTAGTCAACATCAAGGAAGGCCTGACGGGGATATGGAATCCGGGCGTAGCCGTGGGCAGCGACAGCGGCGTCATCGGCTCGGTGATTTGGGAGCAACGTAATTTCGATATCAAGGACTGGCCCGAAAGCTTCGAAGAGTTTATCACTATGCGGGCTTTTAAAGGCGCCGGCCAGAGCTTGAGAATCGCGCTTCAGCCGGGGACCATTATGAGCTACTATTCGGTGGAATTCACGGAATATTATTTCCAGGACAAACCGATATCACTTGATGTAGTCGGCTCAAGTTTTGAGAGGTGGAGAGAAAGTCACGATGTAAAAAAGACAAAATTGCAAATCGGATTCGAGAATCGGCTTAAGAACCGCTGGCGACCCAGTTTAGGCTTCAGAGTCGAGGACGTTGAAATCACCAACCTTGATTTCGATGCACCACAGGAAATTATCGACGTTAAAGGGCATAACATGCTCCTGGGAGCAAAGCTCGGCATCGGCAGAGACATGAGGAACGACCGGTATATACCAAGCGAAGGTTATCGCTTCGACGTCGACTACGAACAGGTGACCGGTGACTATGACTTCGGAATATTGGAAGGCAATATCATTGGATATAGAACGCTTTATGAGGATTTGCTTGAGCGTAGAACCGTGCTGGCGGTGAAGCTTCTTGCTGCCACAACCGTATCCGACGCGCCTCCTTTCGAAAAGTTTTATGCAGGCGGTATGGGCAAATACGGTATCAGGGGTTTCGAGTACAGGGGCGTTAGCACAAGAGGCCTGCAGACAAATGTTCCTAACCCGATACGAAAAGACCCGATAGGCAGTGACTGGATATTCCTGGCTAATAGTGAAATAACCATGCCTTTAATCGGTGAGAACATCGGTGCGTTGTTTTTTATAGACAGCGGAACAATCGACACCGGCAGTTACCGCGCCTCGATCGGGACGGGTATAGAAATAATTATACCCCGACTGCTCGGATCACGCGTCCCGATGAGATTCCAGTTTGCCACACCGTTTATGAAAGACGAAGAAGACGAAAGACAGGTCTTCAGTTTTTATATGGGAAGATTGTTTTAAAATTGATTAACAAACTGTCAATAAGAGCCTAAATCGAGAAAGGAAATTTTATGAAGATCAAAACGGCAGTATTAATTTGCCTGATAAGCCTAATGGTTTTGTTATTAGTCCATGAATACAGTATGGCCCAGATTAAGACTAACGATACGACCCTGCCGATTGGCGTTGTCGATGTCAGGCGGGCATTGCGCGATTGTAGCGCAACGGCAAAGTACAGAGAAAGAACGGATGCTGAAAACAGTAAAATGGAAAATGAGGAGAAGGATCTCACCAGAAAAATCCAGGCACTGGCATTAGGGCTCAGAGCTCTGAAACCGAATAGCACCGATTATATGGAGCAATATAAAGAGTACCTGCAAAAACAGGGCGAACTTAAGACTATGCAGGAATATAATCCCCGGCTAAAAGCGACGAAACACCAACAATGGACAGAAGCACTATATCAGGAAATATTGCGAATAACCAAGGTGTTGGCTGCTGAGAAGGGATTGGCCCTGGTACTTGAAGGCGATGAACCCCAATTTCCCATTCAACAGTACGAAGAGCTTGCTATGACTCTCAATACCCATAAAGTGCTGTATAACAACGGATGCCTAGATCTTACGGAAGAAGTCATAGCCGAATTGGATAAAGAAGAATCGAAATTCATCGATTAAATATAGCTGTTTGATTTTGAATGAAACTAACTGTTGAACAATTAGCTAAGCGGCTCGGCGCCGAGCTAACTGGCAATGCTAATACAATGAGCAGGCAGATTACCTCTGTGTCCCCGGTCAAGGCGGCGGGAGAAAGTGAAGTTACATTTGTCACGAATGACAAACATAAAGCTTTGCTCAGCCAGTCACATGCAGGCGCGGTCATTGCCTCAGCACGTATCGAAGGCATAGACAAGCCACAATTGATCGTCAATAATGTTGACGCCGCTCTCATAGAAGCCCTGAGAATTTTCGCACCCGCCCTCAAGTCCGCACTTGAAGGTATCGATCCGACAGCAAAAGTCGCCGACAATGCAAAGATAGCAAAGGGCGTGTCTGTCGGTGCAAATGTGGTTATTGATGACCGAGTCGAAATCGGACAAAACAGTATCATAGGCAGCGGGTGTAAAATAGGTGAGAACTCAAAGCTGGGTGAAAATTCTCGCCTTGATAGTAACGTTGTCGTTTACCACAATTGTTCCATAGGAAATAACGTCATCATTCAGGCAAACAGCACGGTCGGCTCAACCGGCTTCGGATATTCGTTCATCGACGGTAAGCACATATTGATTCCGCATAACGGCGGTGTGATTATCGAAGATTTTGTCGAAATAGGAGCCAACTGCTGTGTTGACAGAGCCAAGTTTGGAAATACTGTCATCGGAGCCGGGACAAAAATCGACAACCTCGTACAAATCGCGCATAACGTAGTCATCGGTAAATGCTGCCTGATAGTTGCTCAGGCCGGCATTGCCGGAAGCTGCAAACTCGGCGATGGCGTCGTATTAGGCGGCCAGGTCGGGCTGGCCGACAATATTGAAATAGGTGACGGCACAATGATCGGCGCTCAGTCCGGCGTTTCGAGCAACGTACCGGCCGGTCAGAAACTGCTCTGGACACCAGCGATTAAGAAAGAAGATGCAATGCGAACAATCGGCCTGGTTCTGCGCCTGCCGAAGATTGCGCAGCAACTCAAGCAACTGGGCAAGAGGATAGATAAACTTGAAGCTGCAGAAGACGATAAAAAGTGAAAGCAGAATGCGAGGACGGGGCATGTTCGGGGGCAAAGAAGCCAAAGTCCTTTTCCGCCCTGCCCCTGCAGATTCCGGCATAACTTTCGTTCGGACCGATGCCCCTGAACCGGTCCGGATTAGTGCTACTGCGTCCAATCTTGCCGAGCGGAGTCGTCGCACAACAATCAAAAAAGGCTCATTTAGCGTAGAAACAATCGAGCACTGCATGGCAGCAGTCAGTGCACTTGAGATCGATAACATTATTGTCGAAGTGAACGGCCCGGAACTGCCGGCTATGGACTGCAGTTGTGCCGAGTATTTTAAGACCCTCAAACGTACCGGCCTTATCGAACAAAATATCAGCCGGAAAGAGTACGTAATCAGTAAGCCTATCACCATTACCGCCGGCGAAACATCTATTTACGCCCTTCCTTATTCCGATGACGGATTGAGCCTCACTTACGATCTTGATTACGGCGGTCACACCGGTATCGGCAGGCAAATTTTCAGTTGCAAGTTAACACCTGAGAGTTTTGAAAGACACATTGCGCCGGCCCGGACTTTTCTGCTTGAAGCAGAGGCAAAACAATTTCAGGCCCGTGGTATAGGGACACATATCGGTCCGCGCGACCTTCTGGTCATCAACTCAGATGGACCGATCAAGAACAGTTACAGATTTCCCAACGAATGTGTCAGGCATAAAATTGCTGATTTAGTGGGCGACCTGGCGCTTGTGGGACGGGCCTTAAAAGGGAGAATTGTCGCCTACAAGAGCGGTCACGTCCTCAATCAGCAGCTTGTCAGAAAACTATACGAGGCGGCCCAGCAGCAGGAACGCATTGCCAAATTTGGCACCGATGCTCTTTTGGACATTCGACAGATAGCCAAGATTTTGCCGCACAGATATCCTTTCCTGCTCGTGGACAAGGTAATCGAAATAGAGGGAGATACGCGAATCAAGGGCATCAAGAATGTCAGCTTTAACGAGCAATTCTTCCAGGGTCATTTTCCGGGCACACCGATTATGCCCGGTGTTCTTATCGTAGAAGCAATGGCACAAGTCTCGGGTCTGCTGTTCGCGCAAAGACTGGAGCATACAGGCAAGCTCGCTGTGCTGTTAAGCATGGACAATGTGAAATTGCGTAAATCCGTTGTGCCAGGCGACCAGCTTATACTTATTGCCGAGACAAACAGGCTAAGGAAAAGAACCGCCCAATGTCAGTGCAAAGCAATGGTCGGCGATGTAGTAGTCGCCGAGGCAGAAATAAAATTTATGCTCGTTGACGATGAAAAAGTATAGAAATAGTATTTAAAGAGGTAAAATGACTCAGATACATCCCAGCGCAGTTATTCACGAAGATGCCCGGGTGGCCGATGATGTTATAATTGGGCCGAATTGTGTAATTCACAGCGGAGTCTCGATCGGTTCTGGTACGATACTCGAAGCCAATGTGGTGATATATAAGAACGTCAGCATCGGTCGGAACAATCATTTTTTTCCCAATTGTGTGCTTGGAAGTCTGCCGCAGGTTTTGCGCTTGAAATCCGATTCTGAGATCGGCGGGCTCACAATAGGAGACGAAAACACATTTCGAGAACAGGTCACCATCCATCCGGGTATCCATCCGGGCGATCAGACAACAATAGGAAATGAAAATTTCCTGATGGTCGGCACGCACATCGGGCACGATTGCACAGTGGAAGATAATGTTGTGATGAGCAACCTCGTGCAGATCGGTGGTCATTGTAAAATCGAAAAGGGGGCATGGTTCAGCGGTTTGGCCGCTTCACATCAGTTTGTAACTATTGGTAAATGGTGCTATGTAGCCGGATTAGCCGGGATTAATCGGGATGTTCCGCCGTTCCTGACAGTCAGTGGACATTATCCACCTACAATTCGAGGGGTTAACAAACGAGGTTTGAATCGAGCCGGCCTGAGCGAAGAACAACAACAGCAAATATTCGATGCGTACAAGAAATTGTACAGGCAGGATGGTACATTGCTCGAAAATGCAAAATCGTTGGCAAAAGAGGACCAGATCGATGATAATGTCCAGGCTATGATCGATTCTATAATCAAAAGCAGCGAACATCAATATGGCAGGCACCTCGAGAAGTTCAGATAGTGTTGATAATTCACACTTGAGTAACGAACGGTAAACAACAAGAAAGGAATCATGATCGAAGCTGTAAACAAAACGAAATTACGTACCGCTGTTATCGGCGCAGGTAAAATGGGGGCTATCCACGCAAAGGTTTACAATCAGCTCCCCGAGAGCGAGCTTGTAGCAGTGGTAGATATCGATGAAACTAAAGCTCAGCGTCTGGCCGAGCAATATAACTGTCTTGCCACGACGAATTGCGCAGAAATCCTTGGTAAGGTTGATGCAGTAACAATCGCGACTCCAACGGTAACACACCTAAAGTTAGCAAAGATCTTTATCAAGAAAGAAATTGCAGTGCTGATCGAAAAGCCTCTGGCGGCTAATGTCAGAGAAGGCAGGAAGATTGTTGCCCTTGCGAAAAGGCACGGCACTGTCGTGGCGGTGGGTCATTCCGAGCGATGCAACCCGGTCGCTCAGGCAATGAAAAGACTCGACATCCAACCGAAGTTCATCGAGGCCAACCGTATCAGTCCCTATCCATTCCGATCAACGGACGTCGGGGTCGTTCTGGACGTAATGATCCACGATATTGATATTATTCTTTCCTTAGCGGCGAGTAAAATCAAGAAAGTTGACGCTGTCGGCGTTAATGTCGTTGAAGATAAAGAAGATATTTGCAATGCGAGGATTGTTTTTGAAAACGGCTGCATTTCTAATATTACCGCATCGAGGCTTGCCCTGAAAACCGAAAGAAAGGTCCGTGTGTTCAGCCGTCAGGCGTATCTGAGTGTGGATTATTTCAAAAAGACTGGTATTATTATTAAAGCCGATCCAAACATTAACGTTGTAAAATGGATACAAGACCACAAACAGACCGGAGGATTCGACCTGACTTCTGTAAATTGGCCTGACTTGCTGCACATCGAGCAGCTTGACATAGACGACAAGGAACCTATCCGTCTGGAACAGGAGGCTTTTCTAAAGGCTGTTTCCGACAAAGATTTCCTGCCTGAAGTCAGTGCCCAGGAGGGACTGGCTGCCCTGGAATGTGCTCAGAAAATTCTTGCATCAGTCAAAAAACACAGGTGGAAAGAAAAAATCGGCGATGATACGTTACAAGCAAGTCGTAAAAAATGAAACGGGACGCAATTAGAAATATTTAATTTTGAGAGATATATATTATGAGTAGCAAATTTTGGTTATATGGTTTGTTGTCAGTTGTCATATTGGTTAATGGCTGCAATGAGAAAACAGACAAGGCTCAGGCCGACAAAAAAACAGTAAAAACAGAAAGGAATATTGTGAAATCACAAAGCAACGTTGTAAAGCTGGAAACAAGCATGGGAAATATAGTCATTGAGCTTGATGAGCAAGCGGCTCCTGTCACGGTCAGCAATTTTCTTGGATACGTCCAGGCGGGATTCTATGACGGCACGATTTTTCACAGGGTGATTCCGGGCTTTATGATCCAGGGGGGCGGATTTACAGAGCAGATGGCCAAGAAACAAACACGAGACCCGATCATCAATGAAGCCAAGAACGGCCTGAGTAATATGCGAGGAACAATCGCGATGGCCCGAACAAACGATCCCAACAGCGCAACATGTCAGTTCTTCATTAATCACAGCGACAATGAATTCTTGAATTATATCGACGAAAACAGGGCAGGATATGCCGTGTTCGGCAAGGTCACCGAAGGAATGGATGTTGTGGATACCATAGCAGCGGTAAAGACAACAACCAAAAACGGCATGGACGACGTCCCCGTCGAGACTGTAACAATACAATCAGCAAAAGTCGTTCCGGAATAAACCGGTTATTTCAATACAATTTAGTTCCCACCGGGAAAAACAGAGTTGATCTCAGATCGATTGCTGAGATGCTTGTCGCTATTTGCCATTTTTTCTGTAACGAAAGTTCACTTTCGTGCCTCTTTTAAATTGAGCAGTCAAATTTGCACGAAACGAAATTCGAAAGGGAAAATCATGGCAAAGATCTCAAAAAGCATTTTAGTGTTGATTGCGGCGACACTCTTCATCGTGCTGTCGGCCGGCCATTCCACCGGACCGGCCGTCATAGCACAGGCACAACAGGCTCCGAAAGCTCAAGAACAACACCAGAACATATGTGTCCTGGTCGAAGCATTTGTCGTTGAGGTCGATCTCTCGGAGCTTTACGAGCAGGGAGTTAGTCCCATCGGCCAAAAGCCCAATGCCGTTTCGATAGAAAATATCCTCAAATGCCTTGATGCCAGTGACATAGCACAGGTCACTACTGGTATAAAAGTCGCGGTTCCCTCAGGTCATCGTGGAGAGGCCAAAATTAGAGAGACTATCCAGCAAATACCTGTGCCAAATAGTAGAAAAACTCCCGGCCCTGTACGTTATTTGAAATATGAGATTGGTAAGACATTCAGAGCCACGGCATCTGTCCAATCCAACAGTGAAATAGTTATGAGCTTTGACTTCAGTGAAAGTACATACCGGAACATTCCCTCCACCGATGAAACTCCACCTAACGCTATAAGCAGGGAATGGTCTGGAACAGTAAATCTCTATGCCGGTCAGCCCGCAATCGCCGGTGCGACACAGAATGAGGAAACTGCGGTTTTTCTGATTCTCTGTGCCGACATGATGGGCAGGTAGAATTTCGCTCAAGTCTTTAGCTTTATTTTGCTGACTGCCTGATGGGCAAGCCGAGTAGGCTCTGGCAGACGATACTTTACGGCACAGTCAAGAACTACTCTGACAGCATCATCTAGCAGGCACTTGTGTCCTACTGAGACAAAAACCGGCTTAACGTTTGTGCGTGTCCTGACAACCGCCCCGATTATCTCGGATCGTGCTTCTTGCTTTCCTTTTTCATCTTTTAATAAACTATAAGCCCCCTTTTCAAGCGGGGGCTCTTTATACGTTCCGGTAAGCCTGCTTTTGGCACAGCCGATTGTCGGCTTATCCAGAAACAGACCGAGATGTGCCGCCAGGCCAACCCGGCGGGGGTGCGCGATTCCCTGGCCGTCGATCATAAACACATCCGGCTGCTTTTGCAGTTTCTCAACAGCAGCAAGACATACCGGAGCCTCGCGAAAAGAAAGCAGACCGGGGATATAGGGAAAAGTGACCTTTCGCGAAGCACTTACTGTTTCCATAAGGTCAAATTGAGGCAGTCTCAAAACGACAACAGCAGCAAAAATTCTCTCGCCATCCTTACTGAAAGCACAATCAAGTCCGGCTACCAGTTTAGGTTTCTTCTTTAAGGGCGTAAATTTTACCTTGCCGGAAAGCTCAACCTGCAACTCTCTGGCCTGCGAATAAGATAAATTCCAGCTATGTAACTTTTTCATAGACCATTGACTGTTGAATATTGGTTTTACCGGACGAAAAGCATTTTACCTTTTCGATGTGTTGTGCTACAATGATTAATTTGTGTTAGTGTCAACTTTTAACAATATTGTTACTTAAGGTCAATAAAGACGTAATATGGCCGTTAAAGCAGAAAAAGCAATTAAAATTACAGGTGCTTCCGAGCACAATCTTAAAAATATCAACCTGAGCATTCCTCGCGATAAGCTGGTAGTCATTACCGGCATCAGCGGTTCCGGGAAAAGCTCGCTCGCTTTCGATACGATTTATGCCGAAGGACGAAGAAAATACGTCGAGTCGCTGAGCGCTTACGCCCGGCAGTTTCTCGAGCAGATGCAAAAACCGGCGGTTTCCGATATTTCAGGTCTGCCCCCGACTATCGCCATCGAGCAGCGAAGCGCCAGCCACAATCCCCGCTCTACCGTAGCTACTACTACTGAGATTTATGATTACTTCAGGGTGCTTTTTGCCCGCGTAGGCACGCCCCACTGCTGGGTATGCGGCAAAGAAATAACCAGCCAGCACTCTTCACAAATCGTCGAGTCAATACTCTCTCAGCCGGAGGGCACAAAAATCCAGATTTGCGCCCCCCTGGTTCGCGGCAAAAAAGGCGAGCATAAGGATATTTTCGCCCATATACAGCAGGAAGGCTTCGTGCGGGTCCGCGTTGACGGCAATATTTACGATATAAAAAACGTGCCTATCCTGAATAAAAACAAGAAGCACGATATCGCAGCGGTAGTCGATCGTCTGATCCTCAAGGATGCTATTCGCATCCGATTAGCCGACTCGGTAGAGACGGCCTTGAAACTGGCTGACGGCATTCTTCTCGCATTGACGCAGAAACCTGATGCGGACAAGAAAAACGGCGGCAACGGAAAATGGAAAGAAACAATCTATAGCGAGAAATTCGCCTGCCCAAAGCACCCGCAGGCAAGCCTCGAAGAATTATCGCCCCGGTTGTTCAGCTTTAATAGTCCCTATGGTGCCTGCAAAAGCTGTGACGGCCTTGGGACTATTCTGGAGTTCGATCCCGACCTGATTGTACCGGACAAGAGTGTCTCGCTGGAAAATGGGGCTATCGACGCCTGGCGTAAAGGCGGCAAGAGAATGAATATCTTCTACAACAGGCTGGTCAAACGGTTCTGCAGGAAGATGGGGATCGATAAATCAATACCATTCAACCAAATACCTGAAAAATACAGAACGATTCTGATGTACGGAACGACCGGCGCCGACGTGAAGAAATACGGTGTGTCATTCGAAGGAGTGATTCCAAACCTTAACCGGCGTTGGGAAAACACAACAAGTGAATATGTAAAGACCAGGTTGACCAGCTACCTGTCACAGCATCCCTGCCGCAGATGTGAAGGAGCAAGGCTTCGACCCGAGGCGATTGCTGTCACTATCGGCGGAAAGAGCATCAATCAATTGACTGCCCTAAGCATCGAAAAAGCGGAGGCTTTCTTCAAGAAGCTAAAGCTGGACAAGGAGCAGTCAGTGATTGCCGCTGCTGTATTAAAAGAGATAAAAGCGCGGCTTAAATTTATGTTCGACGTCGGCCTCGGATACCTGACTCTGGACAGGATGAGCAGCACACTGGCCGGCGGAGAAGCACAGCGAATCCGCCTGGCCACCCAGGTCGGCAGCGGTCTGGTTGGAGTCTCGATGAGCCGACAATAGGTTTACATAAGCGAGACAATGACCGTTTGCTGGGAATCCTGCAGCGGCTTACAAAATTAGGCAATACGGTCATCGTGGTCGAGCACGACGAGGATATCATCAGAAGCGCCGACCACATAATCGATATCGGTCCGGCCGCCGGCGCACACGGTGGCGAACTCGTTGTACAGGGCAGTCTCGATGACATTACAGATTGTGAAAATTCACTGACAGGCGATTATCTGAGCGGCAAAAAAAATATCGCCCTGCCGGCAAAGAGAAGGCGTTACAATCTGAGAAAATGTATCGAAGTAAAAGCCGCGGCAGAAAACAACTTAAAGGACATCGATGTCAAGTTTCCGCTCGGTGTCTTTACATGCGTCACGGGTGTCTCCGGCTCCGGCAAGAGCACTCTGGTCACCGAGATACTGCTCAAAGCCCTGAAACGCAGGCTCTATCAGTCTCGCGGAAAACCCGGCAAACACAAAAACCTTCTTGGAACATCGCAGATTGACAAGGTGATAGAGATCGATCAGTCACCTATCGGAAAGACGCCGAGAAGTAATCCGGCAACGTACACCGGGGCCTTCGATGTGATAAGAAAATTGTTCAGCATGACGCGAGAGGCAAAAATCAGAGGTTACAAACCCGGACGATTCAGCTTCAATGTCAAAGGTGGGCGATGCGAACACTGCAAGGGACAGGGCACAAAAAAAATCGAAATGCACTTCCTGCCGGACGTTTACGTCACCTGCCAGAATTGTAAGGGCAAAAGATATAATCCGGAAACCCTAACGGTGACATATAAAGGAAAGAATATCGCTGATGTACTCGATATGCGGATTGAAAAGGCATTGGATTTCTTTGCGAACTTTCCGACTATCGTTCGGATCCTGCGGACATTGGCCGATGTCGGGATGGGCTATATGCAGCTCGGCCAGGCCTCGACAACCCTCTCCGGTGGTGAGGCCCAGCGTGTCAAACTTTCCGCTGAACTGGGCAAGGCGGCGACAGGGCACACTCTGTATCTGCTCGACGAGCCAACTACGGGACTGCATTTCGCAGATATTCATAACCTCCTGAATGTGCTGCAGCGTCTGACAGATTGCGGCAACACGGTTGTCGTAATCGAGCACAACCTTGACGTAATCAAGATGGCGGATTATATAATAGACCTCGGCCCCGAAGGCGGCGAGGCCGGGGGAACGGTGGTCGCCGCAGGAACGCCTGAGCAAATTGTCAAAAACAATAACAGCTACACAGCAAAATTCCTGAAAGAAAAACTCATCAAAAGAAAACGATAAGGCAAGCAGCAAAATGTGGGAATTTCGATTACGTAATACTGAGGATTTGGAGCGATTAAGCAAGCAGCTTGGCGTCAATGTCGAGGCGATCGAGGACGTTACGATTTTATCTAAACCCGTGCAGGTTGGAGAATTAGTAATACCGAATTCGCTGGCAGTGCATCCGATGGAAGGCTGCGACGGCGATTCCCAGGGACGGCCGGGCAAACTAACACTCCGGCGGTACGAAAGATTTGCCGCAGGTGGCGCAGGATTGATCTGGGCGGAAGCTACGGCAGTAGTTCCCGAAGGCCGGGCGAATCCGAGACAGTTATGGATTCACGAAAAGAACAAGGAAAGTTTCGCCGAGATGGTCAAGATGATGCGCAAGACCGCCTCCGAAAGTATGGGATCGAACCATAAGCCCGTTATTGTGCTGCAATTGACCCATTCGGGTCGGTACAGTAAACCCGAAGGTAAAGCACATCCAATTATCGCTCAGCGTGATCCGTACCGCGATCCTCTGGCCCCACAGCCAAAACCCGATCCAAACAGAAAAAGCAGGATACCGGATGACTGGCCGCTTGTTACGGACGATTATCTCGACAAGCTCCAATATGCTTATGTCGAAGCGGCAAGAATCGCCTTTGAAGTCGGATTTGACGCCGTAGATATCAAGTCCTGTCACGGATACTTAATCAACGAACTCTTTGGCTGCCGGAGCAGGAAAGGAAAGTACGGCGGTTCTTTCGAGAACCGAACAAGGTTTCCGCTTGAAGTTATCGACAAGATTCACAAAGAACTTGGCAAAGATGTCGTTGTTACGATGCGCCTTGGAATTTATGATGCGATCCCCTATCCTTACGGCTGGGCTATCAATAAGGATGATTACACGAAACCGGACCTGACCGAGCCGAAGAAGCTGATTGGGCTCCTGCAGCAGCGTGGACTCAGTCTTATCAATGTCACGATAGCGAACCCGTATTACAATCCACATGTGGGCAGGCCTTTCAATGAAACAATAGTGGGCGGATATGAGGAGCCGGAACATCCGCTTGTGGGCGTCGAGAGGCTCGTCAATCTGACCGGTGAGATTCAAAAGCAGTTCCCCAGTATTGCCTTTGTCGGCACTGGCTATAGCTGGCTGAGGACTCTTTTTGCAAATGTTGCGGCAGCAAATAAAACCAACGGCCTGACCACTATGGTCGGCGCCGGGCGCATGGCCTTTGCATATCCGGATTTTGCAAAAGACATTATCACTGACGGTAGAATGTATCCTGAGAAAGTGTGCGTGAGCTGCAGCGCCTGCACGCAGATTATGCGTGACGCCGGCATGACGGGTTGCGTTGTGCGCGACAACGAAGTTTACGGCCCAATTTTCAAGCATGGCCGAATGAGCGACAAAGAGAATCTTGCCCGGCTCGGAGCAGCCTGCCGCAAGTGCCAGGAACCGACGTGCCAACTGGGCTGCCCTGCCGGTGTGGACATACCAAAATTCATCCACCAGTTTTTAGACGGCGAAGAAAAGGCCGCATATGAGACATTGAGAGAAGCAAATATATTCCCGGAAGTCTGTGCATGGTTGTGCCCGGTCGAGCAGCAGTGCGAAGGTAACTGTCTGCAGAGTTTTATCGGCGACGGCCCCCTGCCGATTGCCGAGATACAAAGATATCTGGCCGAGCAAGCTAATAAGAATGGTTGGTCTAAACTTCGGATACCGAAAAAGAGCACTAAAAAGAATATCGCTATAATCGGTACCGGTCCCGCAGGTTTGTCCTGTGCGGCAAAACTTCTCGAAGTAGGACATACGGTAACGGTCTTCGACGCCGGCACTGAATTCGGTGGCATGATAGAATCGGTCATCCCGGCTGAAAGACAAAGCGACTCACTAAGAAACGAAATAACAGCAATTTTCGCTGATGTGCCAAAAGAACGAATGATTCTGCAACTGGGCAAAGAATTGAATGCCGATTTTAATCTGGACAACATAATTGAAGAGGGATTTGACGCTGTCTTTATCGGCATGGGCCTGCCGAATTCTGTAAGCATCAACGACAACAACAGAGACATTGACGGTTTATGGAATGCGATGGACTTTCTATCGGCGGCCAGAAAGCCTGATGCGCCGAACCTCGAAGGTAAATCCGTAGCAGTAATCGGCGGCGGCAATACTGCAATGGATGCTGCAACAACCGCCAAGCGGCTTGGCGCGAAGGACGTTTACGTAATCTATCGTCGCTCTTTTAAAGAGATGCCCGCCTGGAGCGCCGAGCGTGATCAGGCGATTAACGAAGGTGTACATTTTCTGATATTGACTCAGCCGGTCGACTTCAATTCAACTAATGGAAAATTGACAGGGATTAAAGTTTGCCCGACGAAACTGGGCGAACCGGACAAGAGTGGACGCCGCAGGCCCGAAACAGTCGAATCGAGCGCTTATACGCTCGATATGGATGTCGTCATCGAAGCGATAGGCCAGGAGCCACCCGAGAACATTGGCGAAATCCTACCGGGCATCGATTTAATGGCCGGCCTCATCCATACAAAAGAAGGGACGCTGACGACATCCAGGCCCGGAATTTACGCCGGCGGTGACCTTGTCAGGGGAGCATCGACCGTAGTCGCTGCTGTAGCAGACGGCATGGCTGCTGCGAATGAAATAGACAAATTTTTAAAACAAGCGAATTAAGAGGATTTTAAGATGACAGAACGACCTGTAGCAATAGTCACCGGAGCAAGTCGCGGCATCGGTAAAGGTGTAGCGAATGAATTAGCTTCACTGGGCTACGACCTTGTAATAAACTATTTCGACTTTACCGCAGAAGGCAAGCCGGACGAATCAAAAGCCTTGCAGACGCAGAAAGAAATCAAGGAACTCGGCTTAGAGTGTGAAATTCTGCGAGGCGACGTCAGCAATACCAAAGATCGTGATAGTCTGGTTGCTCTGGCAAAGTCCAAATTCGGACGATGCGATATATTAGTGAACAATGCGGGTGTCGCCCCTTCGAAACGAATGGATTTGCTTGAGGCAACGGAAGAAAGTTTCGACAGGGTCCTGGGTATAAACCTTAAGGGGCCTTACTTCCTGACCCAGCAGGTAGCAAACTGGATGGTCGAGCAGAAAAAGACTCATCCTGATCGTGCATTTCGTATTGTCAGCACAGGCTCCATTTCGGCATATACCAGCTCGCCGGCACGGGGAGAATATTGTGTGAGCAAGGCGGGAATCAGCATGATGACAAAACTGTACGCGGACAGATTAGCAGAATACGGTATCGGAGTATTCGAAATCAGTCCCGGTATTATCGCAACCGATATGACCAGCGTAGTTAAAGACAAGTACGACAAGCTCATCGCAGAGGGGCTGACTCCGATTAAGCGATGGGGCCAGCCGGAAGATATCGCAAAAGCTGTGGGAGCTATCGCAGAAGGCAGACTCGATTTTTCAACCGGCCAGGTCATCAACGTAGATGGCGGATTTCATTTAAGAAGACTATAGGGAGCAAAAATGAATATCAAAAGCACAATCCAAACGCTGCTAAAAGACGGCTTTATTCTCGTCTTCAACCAGGACAAGCTCGATGTTGTGAAGACCGCTGAGGCCCTGATGCAAGCAGGCATTAATAACATGGAAGTCACCTGTCGGATAAAGCAGCCTCTGGAGAAGATGTCCCGTCTGCGTAAGGAGCTTCCCAATTTTGTCACAGGCGCGGCAAGCCTTATCGACTCACCGCAGATGCTTGAGCTTTACAACAAAGTCCATCCGGAGGACCCCCTACCTTCACTCGAGGAGGTTGTGGATGCCGGTGCTTGCTATCTTGTCTCCGCGATCAATTTCAGCGACGCCGGCTTCGAGAAATACGCCGGCAAAATTCCCATGATACCGGGTTGCGACAGCGCTACAGAAATCGTCAGCCAGTTTTCCAAAGGAGCGAATCTCTGCAAGGTTTTCCCTGCAAAGCAGCTTGGCGGCCCTGCTTTTGTCAAGGCTATCGATCCGGCTATTCATAAAACCATCAGTCTTGTCCCCACAGGTGGAACCAATCCCGGCAACATCCCCGATTATATTGATGCAGGCGTTCTGGTTCTGGGCGGCTCGTTCAGCATGATCGAAAAAGCCACAATGAAGAAAATCGTAGGCGAGCAGGATTACAAGCTTTTAGCCGGGGAACTGAAAAAGGTAAAAGAACTGATTGACAAACTACGTGCGGATAAATACCCCGACATTGATTTTAGCTCCGCCTCAATCGAGCAAATAAGTCAGGCCACCGGCAGGCATTTCAATACGAATTGATTGCAATATGAAACAGTCCAGCACGTTACAGAAACACATTGTGGCCGTAGCCGTTTTGTTGTTGGTGGAAATGTCACTGTGCCGGAACGTCGAAGCTTCTTCCGGAATACTCACCCTCAACAAAAAGGACACGGGCTATCGCGGCATCTGGTACATGAATCAGCCGTCCGGCGATGAATACGTCTATAAGTACAGCGGCGGACTTGGAACATATTGCGCCAAGCACAAGCCTTTCGCTGTCTATTGCGACAAAGTCGAAAAAACATTTTTCTGCTATGGCGGTACAACAACCGACAGCGACCGAAAGCTGCTCCACATGGTCTCGTACTACGACCACAAGACCGGCATGGTTCCACGCCCGACCATTCTGCTCGACAAAAAAACGAGCGACGCCCACGACAATCCGGTCATCTCCATCGACGGAGAAGGCTATATCTGGATATTCTCCACCTCGCACGGCACATCGAGACCATCGTACGTGCACAAGAGCACCAAGCCATACGATGTCAGCGAATTTAAACTGGTCGATGTAACCAAGATCGAGAATTCGCAAGAAGTCCCGATGACTAATTTTTCGTATATGCAGCCATGGTATCTGAAAGACAAGGGCTTTGTCTGCTTTTTCACCCGTTACAATTATCCCGCCGCCCGGACGATTTGTTTTATGACGAGCTACGACGGAGTCAAATGGTCGAAGTGGCTTCGGCTGGCAGCTATGGACCAGGGGCATTATCAGATAAGTGCCGCCAGCAAGAACAAGGCCGGGACGGCATTCAACTTTCATCCGAAGGGCAAGGGTCTGAATTGGCGCACGAACCTGTACTATATTGAAACCGAAGACCTCGGCAAATTTTGGAAGTGTGCCGATGAGCGCAAATTAACGCTGCCTTTGACCGAACCAACGAGCCCCGCACTCGTCCACGACTATCAGAGCAAAGGTTTAAATGTTTATCTCAAAGATATCCGGTTTGATGCTGACGAAAAACCAGTCATTTTATTTATCACAAGCAAGGGTTACGAATCGGGTCCAAAGAACGATCCGCGAACATGGACGACGGCCCGTTGGACGGGGAATGCATGGCAAATAAGACCGGCATTTACCTCTGATAACAACTACGATATGGGCTCGCTTTATATCGAGGATGATGGGACATGGCGAATCATCGGCCCGACAGAAACAGGGCCCCAGCCATATAATCCAGGAGGTGAAATGGCGATGTGGACCAGCACAAACCAGGGGCTAACATGGCAAAAGGTCAGGCAGCTCACTAAAGAAAGCCTGCACAATCACACGTATTCACGACGACCGGTCAATGCACATCCTGATTTTTACGCTATCTGGGCCGACGGCCACGGCAGAAAACCATCGCAATCAAACCTTTACTTTTGCGACATACAAGGAAACGTCCGAGTCCTACCGCGAGAAATGTCGGAAGAGCTTGTCAAACCAAAGCTGTTGGAGTATAACACAAACGAATAACCTGAATTATCAAACCATCATTTGACGGAATGGAGCAGCAGAAATATGGAAGAAAAGCAAATAGCCAACCAAACCGTAACTTTTCACAGCTATAATACGATCATTGTCGGCTCAGGAGCAGCCGGAATGAACTGTGCAGTGCATCTGTGCGAGTTTATGAAAGACAAGAACATAGAAAATCCTGCCGAAAGAATTGCCGTAATTACTGCTGGGCTGGGACTGGGTGCATCACGTATGAGCGGCTCGGACAAGCAGACCTACTATAAGATGGGCACAAGCCCGGATGTTGCCGACAGCGCCGAGGAATTCGCCAAGAGTCTGACCGCCGCCGGCTGCTGCCATGGTGACACGGCACTGGCAGAAGGAATTGGCTCACTTCGCGAATTCTACCACCTTGTCCAGGCAGGCGTTC
>WOR8_10006733_pt1 | contig 19175 bp, 18 predicted proteins | sample DeeMarSeWOR38_10_FD_19890 | JGI IMG/M metagenome (IMG submission 19890)
TCTCATCCCTGTTCGGGCAGCCATTATGAGCAGCCAATTCGATGACCTTTGGCCTTCTCTCTACACCAATTCGCCCCCAAACTGAATTGCACCCTGAAACTTTTGGCACATTGACATGCGTTATCAGTTGTGCTATTATTGTTATACCCTGAAAAAGCTACTGAAAACACAGCCAGAGTTGGTCTATTTGATCCCTTCGGGATCCCAGTTTGGGGGAAAAGGAGAAAGGCACGGCGATGGCATCGCGCACAGAGCAAATGGTAGCCCGTCTGAAAGACTTACAGGCCGGCACCGCCGATATCGAAGCATCGGCAGTGGTCAGTGTTGATGGCCTGATTATGGCCTCGTCGCTGCCAGCGGATGTTGAGGAGGACCGTGTCTCGGCCATGTCAGCAGCCATGCTATCGCTAGGCGAACGCATTGCCAGCGAGTTGGGGCGAGGGACGCTTGATCAAGTATATATTCGGGGAGATAGCGGTTACGTTGTTCTGATGTCAGTTGGGGAGGACGCCGTGCTTACCGCCCTGGCGCGCAGCGAGGCCAAACTGGGGCTCATATTTCTGGATATGAAACGCGCCGCCGAGGACCTGAACAAACTTGTTTAACGACTTCAAAACGCTCCAAACGCCCACCGGGTCGGTGGGCGTTTTTTTGTGAGGCGGATTGCCAACAAGTCAATTTTCAAGACAGTGGGATAAAGTTGCCGCTGTAAGCGCCACGATTGGGCCCCAACCCGCCTACATCCCGGAAGGCCCATTCCCGGTCGCAAGCACTGCACTTAAGGCAACCGGCTGGTGGGCAAGGCTCGGTCAGATCGTCTTGAAACGCACGGCGCAAGTCCCAAGCAAAGTAAGCCTGACTTACGCCCGTATCAACCACAGACCACGGAAGTGTTTCGTCTGCTGCTCGCTCGCGCAGGTAGTCTTCCTGGGACAGGCCCTCCGCCTTAAGAGCACGCTCCCATTCGCGCAATGTAGTCTTGCGCATGCGGGCCAGCACTCGCCCAAGCCGGCGATCTCCACGAGCCAACACTGCCTCTACGGCAGCCCAGGCCGGGCTGTCTGAGCGGACAGCCACCTTGGCGGGCTTCAATCGCTGTTCCAGGTACTTCACACGGGCTTCTAACGTTTCGACCGGCATCATGGCTGCCCACTGAAAGGCGGTGTGGGCCTTAGGCACGTAGGGTGTGGCGTTTATTACCAGACGACGGGAGAAGCGAGCACGCGCTGTCAGAACTAGGTCGGCGATAGCTTCCACATCGGCTTCGGTCTCGGACGGCTGGCCAATCATGAAATACATCTTCAACTGGGGAAAATTGTGATGGGCAGCCAGATCCACTGCGTAGAGCAATTGCTCGTCCGATTGGGGTTTGTTGATGACTTTGCGCATGCGCACCGAGCCAGCCTCGGGCGCGATGGTAAGAGTCTGGATACCACTCTCGGCCAATGCCCGGATGAGAGGCTCGGAGATGGGGTCCACCCGCATAGAGGAAATAGCGATTCTGGCACCAATCGCGCGCAGTTCGGTGGCAATTTGGTCGATCCAGGAATGATCGCTGACGGCAGCACTGACCAACCCGATTCTGTCACGGTGTTTCAGGCTGTGACGGGCCACAGCCAGGATGGTATCCAAGCTCACCTCACGCATAGGGCGATAGGTGTAACCCGCCATACAGAAGCGACATCCGCGCCCACAGCCTCGTGCAATCTCAATCAATGCCCGGTCACCGAACTCGGTATCGAAGGTGTATATCTGAGTGGTCGCGGGTACGGTGTCCAGGTCACGCACCCAAACACGGCCGACGGGGCCATTGGCCATAGCCGGAACATACATGCCCGGCACTTGGGCCAGGATGCGTGCACTTTCGTCACGCGGCGCGCTGCCCGCCTCCCATAGCGCATCTACAAGAGGAGGGACGATGATCTCACCCTCACCGATGGCGAAGGCATCAAAGATGTCAGCCAAAGGCGCCGGGTTGGTGTAAACTGCAGGGCCCCCGGCGATAATGAGTGGCCACGACTCGTCGCGGTCTTCGGCCAAGGGTGGGATGCCTGCCTGACGCAAAATCTGGACGGCATTAAAGTAATCCATTTCGTAAGAGATGGTGAAAGCGATGACTGGGAAATCGGTCAGCGGGCGCTGCGACTCGATGGAGAGGATGGATTCGTCACTGGGCGGCGGCGACTGGTAGCCCCAGAAAGCCCGCTCGCAGACCACATCGGGCTGGTCGTTGAAAAGGCGATAGACTGTGTGCATAGCCAGACTGCTCATCCCCAACTGATACGTGTTGGCGTAGATCAGCACAATCGGCAGTCGCCCACCCCAATCCTTGCAGACGGTTCCCTCTTCGCGGGCCATGATTTTCTTGGCTTGATCTATGGTGCGGTATTTCAGCCTCATACGCGCTCGCTGCTAAAGACGACAAATTTACTCCGCTTCAATTATAAATGTAAAAGGAAGAAGTGGCAAGAAGCAGTATGGCACTTTAAGCGGGACTATCAGAAACAGGGGGGCTTTTGGCGGCACGTCGGCCCATGAGTATCGTTGCCAAGTGTTCGACCTGAGGATCATTTGGGCTGATACGCTTGGCATCTTCCAGGGCGTTGACGGCCAAGTCGTAGCGCATGAGGTTGAGATATGTTGCTGCCAAGGCTAGATAAGGATCGGTTTGGTGGGGCATGTGGCCAGTCGCTCGCCTCAGGTGAATGGCTGCCATCGCCCACATCTCCTGCTTGGCGTAGCGGTACCCGCTGCTCAGCAGGGCGGGGCCATTGGTGGCATCCGCGTCAAGACGCAGCAGCAGGCGTTTCTCGTCAAAAAAGAAGTCGTCCTCAAGCTGAAGGACCAGTAGAACCATCAATAGTCCCAGGATCAGGCTGCCTCCGCTGCACACAAAACCGACTCGCGGACTGAGGATCATCGCCTCCCTGGACGAGCCCAGACCAATGGCAATCCCGGCAATGGCAACACCAAGCACCAATAGGGCGTTGGCTAGATACAGATAGAAGATCGGCTTCCAGCGCAGATACAGTCCGATCATCACCGCCAGCGAAAACAACAAATAGAGCAGTAGGGGGAAGACATAAAAGCGTGGTATCACCTCGAAGGCGGCGCTAACCATCTCAGGGGGGACACCGCTGGGCAAGCCTAGATACGCGGGCGCCAGGTTGAAGAAATTGTCGAGCCCCGCTTGCCGCGCTGCGTAGAAAAGTGTCACCAGTGAGATGAACGCGGGCCAGATGATACTTGCCGCTTGCAAGGTGAGCGCGACCCACAGCCAAGAGGAGCGTTCCTTGCGTCTTCGAACCCTGATCCACAATTTATGTTGGCAAGTAGGACACTCTCGGTCGCCTGGGTCCGTTTTGGCTGCGCAGTAGGGACACTGATACTCGTCCTCGAACTCGTCCGGACCTGGGAGGGGAGCTGGTCCCGGCTCTGGCTCGGACGGCGGCGAGCGGCGGGCGAAGTCTTCACGCAACACGGCAGCCGCCGCCGAGACCGGTACCCTGGCTGGCGTTGGCTCCGCCGGTAGCGTCTCCTGTGGTGGCTGGGAGGAGGTCATCGCCTCACCAGAGGCCGGCGTGGCAGCACCCTTTTCCTTGCGTATCCAGGCAAGACCCTTGAGTGCCGGCTCGCAAGTCGGATCGAGAGCCAGAGCCTTCTCCAGGCACATCTCCCGATCGTCCAGACTGTCGACCACCCCGCTCAACCATAACCAGGCCAGAACGTTTTCTTCGTCTTGCTCCACGACCTGCATAAGCAACTCGTGCGCACGCTCACGTTGACCTGACTTGGCAGCGGCGATGCCCTCGCGCAGCAAATCGTCCACTCTTCCCCCTGCACGGATATTCTGCACGTATTATAGCCTGTTGCTGCCGAAATGTCGAGAGGCTCTACCTGTCGCCCTAGTCGTCCGTTTCGGTGATTGCCTATTGAGAATTAGAAAACTTTATGCTATACTATGAGTGTGCTGGAAATACGCGGCACGCATGGGAGGAGGGGCTTGCGTTGCACAGGTCCTGCGTAAGTGCCTGCAGGCGCTAGGCAAGGTGGTTCACTGTGGTCCAGTGTCGAGTCTGTCAGACCAACTACGTTACCAACACCGTATACTGTACCGAATGCGGGGCATACCTCCTGGACCCGGAGGAACTTGAAACTGAGCCTATGGAACTGGCTCGGATCAACTGGATGGGGAAATCCCGTGGGGTTCAGGCAGGCGATGTGCACCTACCACGCACGGGGCCGCTGACCATCCGATTCATGATTGGCAAAGGCCCTCGGAAACGAGAGCTGGAAGTCCTACTCGTAAAACCAGTCCGGTTGGGACGCAGCGACCCTTCTCAGAATATCTTCCCCGAAGTAGATCTTACGGATGATCTTGCCATGGAAAGCGGTGTCTCCCGCGAACACGCCGCCATATTTGGGCGAGGTGGCGTGATCATGGTAGAAGATCTGGGAAGCACCAACGGTACCCTGCTTAATGGCGAACGGCTGGACCCTTATATGCCCGAGACTCTCCAACATGGGGACCAGCTTCAATTGGGCCAATTGTTGGTCGAAGTGAGATTGCGTTGAATTTATGGTGAGACTATGCTCGCCTCTCTCAGTTTTGACAACAGCCTCGACGCTGAGTATACTCGGCCTCAAACGCTTATTCTAAGGCACTTGCTGTCAAACTCATGACCTCTATCTTGCGGGCGATCGCCCGCTATTGGTTTGTGGCTGTCCTGCTCCTCCTGTTTGTCGTCCCGCAACTTGGGCTGAAGCCTTCAATACCCTCTGAGCCTTCATTGCCGGAGAAGGTCCCCTCAATGGAGCCCACGGTTGTCTCTCTGAGTACACCTACGCCTACCAACAGCCCCACACCGACACGGACACCATCACCGACCCGGACGCCGAGGGCGACCGCCACGGCATCACCCACTCTCACACCATCGCTGACTCGGACGCCAAGGGCGACTGCCACGCGCACACCATCGGCTACACCTACCCCTACCCCCACGCCGACCTTCACCCCGACGCCGTTGCCCACACCCGATGGCATCTCTCGCGTGGCCCAAGTGCCCATCTTGATGTATCACTACATCTCAGAGCCTCCTCCGGATGCTGACGTCTATCGGCGTGATCTGTCAGTGACGCCGGCCAATTTTGAGACACAACTAGGCTGGCTGCGCAGCCACGGCTACGAAGGCATTACACTGACCGATTTGGCCTATCACCTTGCGCTCGGCTGGCCACTGCCGGACAAATCAGTCATCTTGACGTTTGACGATGGCTACCTTGACAATTACACCAATGCCTTCCCACTGCTCGAGGAATATGGATATGTGGGTACATTCTTCCTCGTGACGGGTCCGATTGACTTTGGCAATCCAGATTACGTGACGTGGGATATGGTTCAAGAGATGCACCAGGCTGGCATGGACTTTCAGGCCCACAGCTACCGGCACTTTGATTTACACGGCCAAGATCTGGATTTTCTAATATTCGAAATCCTCGCTCCCAAAGAAGCTATCGAAGCGCGTACTGGCGAAACGGTCCGTTTTTTCTCTTACCCATCGGGAAGTTACGATCAGCAAACCGTCGCTGTCCTCAAATCAGCTCATTTCTGGGGGGCTGTTCTCACCGAGCAAGGTGCCACGCACACGTCGGATGATCTCTTCGAATTGAATCGCGTCCGCGTGCGGGGGGGACACACAATTGAAGACTTCGCGGAATTGATGACTTTCGAGTGGTAACCAGATGATCTGAGATGTATTTCGACGCCCTTACAACTGCGACCATTGCCACCGAGTTACGCACTGAACTACTTGATGGGCGCGTGCAGCAGATAGTACTCCCCAACCGGCTGTCGGTGGCTTTCGAGATCTACGCCCAGCGTCAGCGGCGATACCTCTTTGCCAGCGCCGATCCCCAGGCAGCGCGCGTTCACTTGTTGCCCGACAAGCCCCGACGTGGCGTTGATGACGTGACGCCGCTACTGCTCCTTCTAAGGAAGTACGTGCGCGGTGCTCGTCTGGTTGAGGTGCGCCTGCCGCCCGCCGAGCGGATATTACATCTGGCCTTCGATGGCCCCCAGGGGCCAGTGACCCTCGTCATTGAAGCTATCGGGCGTCACAGCAATCTTGTGCTCGTAGGCGAGGACGGGACCGTACTAGATGCCCTTAAACGGATCGGGGCGGCGATTAACCGCTACCGTGTCGTGCTGCCGAGCCACCCCTATGTACCCCCGCCTGCACAGGACAAGATGCTTCCCACAGAAGTGACGGAATATCGTCTGCGACAATTGCTGACCGGATGGCCCGCTGATGAGCCGCTCCGGCGGGCATTGGTCGGGGGCATCGCCGGGATCAGCCCACTGGCCGCGCGGGAGATCGCCTTTCGCGTTCAGGGGGACACAGACGCCCAGGTCGAAGCGGTCCAACGCATAACCCCTTTGCTTGAAGCCTGTCGGGCCTTGACTTTGGAGCCTCCCCAGCCGTGCATCAGCCGCAGCGAGGAAGGAGAAGTGGTCGCCTTCGCGGCCTATCCCCTGACACACATGGAGGCCTGGGAGCCCGTCCAAAGCATAAGCGCAGCGGTCGCAGCCTACTTCGGCGCAGAGACCGATGCTTACCAGACAGCCAAAGCACCTTTGTTCAAAGTGATCGAAGCTGGTCGTGAGCGCCTGACACGACGTCGGGAGAGATTGACCGAGGAGCGGGCATCCGCAGGGGACCCAGATGTGGTGAAGCACATGGGTCAGGCGATTTTGGCTTACGCATATCAAATTGAACCGGGGCAATCAGAGTTGGTCGTCGAGTGGGTTGGTGGAGAGACGCCGCTGCGCGTGATACTCGATCCAAGCCTGTCTCCCGCTGAAAACGCAGCGGTTTACTTTCGGCGCTATCGCAAGGCGCAGCGGGGGGCCGCCGAGATACCTGCCAGAGTGGCACAGGTTGAGGCAGAACAGGAGTACCTGGATCAATTAGCCCAAGATCTGAGCATGGCCGAGAACCGCCCAGAGATCGACGCAGTGGGGACTGCTTTGGCTCAGGCGGGCTACTTGAAGCGGACGCGCAGGCCGCCCGCTGCGCCAAGGGCCCGCGCGCTGTGCTTTACGTCGCCGGACGGCATCCCGGTGTGGGTGGGCAAGAATGCCCTTCAAAACGAGGAAGTGACCTTCCGGCGTGCCCTGCCCGATGATTTGTGGTTACACGCGCGTGGTATACCAGGAGCGCATGTGCTCATCCACGCAGCGGGACGCTCAGTCCCTGAGCAAACAATCGAATGGGCAGCGGGGCTGGCCGCCTACTATTCGCGTGGACGAGAGGATACACAGGTAGAGGTAGACTTGGTCCAGCGAGGGAACGTCCGTCGCCTCAAGGGTGGGCGACCAGGGCAGGTCGTCTATCGCCACGAGCGCACGTTGCGCGTCGCGCCGCAGGCTCCGCCTGACTCATGACGTCTAATACTCAGTAGACGTATCAAGCTACTCGTTCCCCTTGGTTCCCTGCCTGGCGGGCAATAGGGATTGCGCGTATGGCGACGTATCGCCCCAGAAGCGCCCGCTCGTATAACCCACTTGAAGGCTGCTGGTGCCGCCTCGACTGGCAGCGTGTTGATTGAAGAATGAAGTTTCCTGCAGTGCGGGCGAACTGAAAGAACAGTTCGGGCCACAGAGATGGCCAGCTTGGAACCTGTCTGATACCAAGTCTGGCATCGCTGTGGTGTTCTTTGTTAAGGTTACCAGGAGCATGCCAGTGAAACTCATAGACGATTTACTAGCTACGCTACCCGAAGGGCAGGTGCAAGACGTACGGGTAGGCGTCTTTTGGACAGCAGTGGTTGTCAAAGTCGATGGCCGGTCTAAGTGCGGCTTGGCCTCAACCCTGCACAACAACCACAAACATCACCACGGTGGCGGGGCGGCGGTGCAGGATGCCGGCCAATTGACAGGGTGCACCACCCGTGAATTGGCCGAACTGGCTCACAACGGCAGCCTGATGGAGGCCTCGATAGGGATGGCCACCATCAATGCGCTGTTACCGAGACACGAGGACCAATGGATGGACCTGAATGCCGAGGAGGTGATTGCCAAGAATGGGGAGAGTAGACGAGTGGCCTTGGTAGGCCACTTTCCCTTCATCCCTCGCTTGCGAGAGCGAGTGGGGGAGCTGTGGGTGCTGGAACTGCGGCCCCAGGGCGAGGATTTACCGGCTGACGCGGCGTCGGAGGTGATCCCGCAGGCTGATGTATTGGCCATTACCGGCACGACGCTGATCAACGGTACCTTCGACGGCTTGATGGCGCTCCGCCGCCCCGAAACGTTGGTGTTGGTCTTAGGCCCCAGCACACCCCTCTCTCCTGTTCTGTTCGATCACGGCGTTCACCTGCTGTCCGGAGCACTGGTGGAAGACATCCAATCCGTGCTGCGAGCCGTTAGCCAGGCAGCCAATTTCCGTCAGGTTCATCGGCAGGGTGTGCGATTGGTGACTATGAAGAAGAGATGAGGGGCCACTGTTCAGAGCCACAGTTATTCCCCAGCCCAAATGAATGCTCCATCGGCGAGCGAGCAGAACCACTCCCACCGCCAACACGATCGTTATGGCGACCTGGGTCATCCCCAGGCTGCGTCGATCATGAAAGAATCGGCCAAGCATTGAGCACCTCCTCTATCGCGCCAAATTCGACCAGTCTTCCCCTTTCCACGACCATCACGTGAGTTGCCATACGCGTGGCTTGTTGAGTGTCGCGAGTGACCACCGAGCAGATCAAGCCCGGCTGCTCAACGACGCCACAAATCACATCCTCAACGCCACGCTGGGTAGCCTCCTCCAGAGCTGAGGTGAGTTCGTCCAACAACACTTCTGGCGAATTGGCCTGGGTGCGCGCCAAGGACACGCGATGAGTCTCACCTCCAGACAGATTGGCCGCGCCGTACCCCACGTAAGCCGCCAAGCCAACCCTTTCCAGTTGTCGCTCAATGGTCTCCACTGAGAGCTTCTCTACGCGCTGACGGGAGCCAAAACGGATATTCTCGGCTACGGTGCCAGGAAAGAGACGCGCTTCCAACGCATCAACCATCTGAGCCTCTCTACATTCCGCAAAAACCACAAAAGAAGGAAAAATCTGGATGGGGAACGTTTTGTGGGACGCTTTGTGGTGCGCTGGTGGAGCGGTTGTATTCTACAATGCTAGCAGATCAGTCGGACAAATACTTGCACAAGAGAGGCAATGAAGAATGAGAGGGATTCTGGTATCTGCAGCGTTGGCAATTGCGACCACCATCGGATATGTAGCAGCTCTGAGTGGCCTGACACAGGCCCTGATCTGAGCACAAATAATAGGAGAAAGAAATGCGTAGGCTATTTGGTAACAAACAATTGTTCTTCCTGTTTGCGTCTAACCTTATTGTTCTCTTCGTCGGTATGGGGCTGTTTCCGCTGCTACCCCTTTACGCCACCGAATTTGGGGCGACACGCACAGTGATCGGCATCTACTATGCCGTGGTGTATGCGGCGAGCGTGCTAGGCACGATAGCCACCGGTTGGTTAGCCCAACGCGTCTCACCCAAGAACTTGTTCGTCGCCGCGGGAATAATGGGGGTGGCGGCACTGGCCTTGCTGGGGCAAGCAACTGCCTTGTGGCAGGTGGTACTGTTCACGGCGGCCATCTGGTTCGCTGGTGCTATCACCATTCCACTGGTCGGGGTATTCACCGGGCTGGTCGCCGATGGAGATAACCGCGGCAAATCGTTCACCCTGATGTACCTGGCCTTTCCGCTGGGAGCTGTTTTCGGTGGTACGACCGTCGGCCAGTTGGTCGGTTGGCAGGGTTACTCCGTGATGTTCACGGCGCTGGCGGCTGTGTGGGCCATCCTGCCCGCGGTCGGTCTGCTGGGGTTGCGCGACGAACGATTTTCCCACCTGGCATCTTCGGCAGAGAAGAAAACCGAGGAATCCGCACCGCTGGGGCGCACTTTTTACCTGCTGTTGCTGGCATTCCTACTGTCAGCGACGGCGGTAAACATCGGACGGCTTGGCACATCGCTGTCGATGCAAACCCTCAACTTCTCCGCCAGTGCTGTCGCCAGCACGGCGACGGTGAGCGGTCTGGTCACAATCCCGGTAGCAATCCTGATCGGGGCGCTGGCCGACCGGCTGGGACACAAGCGCCTGTTGACGGCCGGCTATCTGCTGGCCGCGGGCGGCGCGCTGCTGCTGGTGACGGCCACCCAGTTGTGGCAATTCTGGCTGGCAGCCACCCTGATGCTGGTAGCCTTCATTACCAACTTATCGATGGCTTCGGCCTTCGCCACGAGCATTCTGGAGGCCAAGGCCCTGAGCCGTGGTTTGCCGATGATCAACGCCATGGACTCGGTGGCCAGCATCGCCAGCTTTGCCAGCGCTGGCTTTGTGATGGACACCCTTGGTGCTACACCGATGTATCTCACCGCGGCCGGCCTGGCAGTTATAGCTGTGGTACAACTAAGTCAATTAGGAGGCAGCCGCTTCCATAGCATAGTAAGCTTCAAGATTCGCAAAGCGGTCAACAGAGTTGCAGGCAAGCCCGCCTTTAGAGAGGGTGAAATCCCAGTGAGCCACTGAAGTATACAAGACAACTGCAAACCTGGGTAAGCCCCCGTCCTCGGATAGGATCGGGGGCTTTTTTCTTTTGCAGCGGCTATGACAGCCGCTGTAGTGGTACAGCACCTTGGCTGAGTCCCAGCGGTAAGACAATCTCTTCCGATTATCTTGCTGTTACGAAATTCGTAAAAATTCTTTGTAGGGTGACGATTTTCGTCAATACGCTTGACTATTTTTACGAAATCTGGTAAACTATAGCCTGAGCAATCCGCAAACGCGGGGAGGCACGCCAGTCAACGTGGAAACTGTAGACAGAATCGATCGAGTCATCATCAGTCACCTCCAATACGACGGGCGTATGTCTTTCACCGACATTGCCGACGAGCTCGATCTCTCGGAGGGCGCGGTGCGTCGGCGCGTTAAACGGCTGAGGTATCGCCGAGCCCCAGTTCCTTGGCTGGAACGCAGCCGGCATGATCGGAATTACTGTCCAGGCAGGTCAGGTCGAAGCCATCGCCCAGCAAATTGCCCACTTTCCCGAAGTCAGCTACCTCTTTATGGCCTCCGGCGGCTTTGACCTGTTCGCTGAGGTCTACTGCAAGGACATGGATCATTTTGTCTCATTCCTCAACGAGAAACTGCAAAAGGTACCCGGGGTTCAGCGAACCGAGACCTTTATGATTCTCAAGATGTACAAGCTATCATATCGCTGGGGTGAGGCAGAGCTACCTCGACTAAGCCACAGGCCTCGCATTCACCAGAACGCACCGGAAGCAGATCAGTGATGCAAGGGACTCGCAATGTGGAGGTTCCATGTTAGCTGGCCCGCCCGATGATTCCATAGCCGAACTGGTTCACTCAAAATCGGTTGAGATCCTGAGCGAGGTGGGTTTTTGCGTACCGGAGCCGGGCGCCTTGGGCCGCCTGGAAGCGGCTGGTTTTCCAGTTGATTGGGAATCACACATGGTACGGGTGACACCCGATCTGCTCGAGACTGCCCTGGCCTGCTTGCCGCGCGACGTCAGGCTCTACGACCGAATGGGCGAGAGGCCAACACCTTCCCCTCGCAATGTCACGTATCCTATATTAGGGGGAAGGGGGGTTGAGTACGGTTCCTGCTTCATGGGTGCCGGCACGCCGGTGCATGTGTTTGACCTCGAGACTGGGGCGCGCCGGCCTGCGACTCGGCGGGACGTGCGCGACCTGGTAACTTTGCAGGACGGGCTGCCCCAGGTTGACATTGTCCGACCGACGGTTACTGCTACCGACCAGGGCGAACACTCGGACCTGGTCGAGATTGCCGAGTTGCTGCGCCACACCCGGAAGCCAGCCGTCCATCGCACGCTATCGCCTGAGCGGGTGGATGCGGCGGCGGAAATACTGGCCATCGTAGCCGGGGGAGAAGATGCTTTCCGGGCACATCCCAACTTCGCCACGTTGTATTGCCCCATCAGCCCAGGTTATTTCACACCGGAAAACGTATGCTGTATGTTGCGCTGGGCCGAGCACAGGGTTCCGATCACCTTGCTCAGCATGGCAATGGGAGGTGCCTCGGCGCCAGCCACACTGCTGGGCGAATTGGTTGTAATCAACACCGACATCCTGGCCTGGATCGTTGCCCTTCAAATCCTATATCCTGGCACACCAGTATTATATGGGAGCGTATCGGCAGTACTCGACATGCGCACCGGCCTACTGCCGCTTGGTTCACCGGAACGGGGTATGGTCAACAGCGGCGCGGCGCGGATGGCACGTTATTACGGGATTCCTTCTATGTGTGGCGGGCTTTCATCCGATGCCAAGGAATTAGACGCCCAAGCCGGCTTTGAAAAGGCGGTCACGGCCATGCCATTGCTTCTGGAAGGGGCCAGCATCATCTACGGCGTCGGCGCGACCGATGCAGGTTCGACAATTTCGTATCTACAAATGGTCCTGGATGACGAGATCATTGCTGGGCTGCGGAGGATGATGCAAGGCATTACTCTCCACGATCTCGATGAAGAGGTGAAGCTCATCAAGGAGAATACCCCACGCGGTAATTTTCTTAAGGCCAAGCATACTCGGCGGACATTTCGCGAACATTGGCAGCCCGGCATTCTGAGCCGCGATACGTACGAAACGTGGCAGGCGAAGGCCGAGACCATCGAGGGCATCTGCCGCCGTAAAGCCCAGGCTATCTTGGCTCAACACCGGTCACCTCCGCTGCCCGCCAACGTCGAGGCAGAGATAGAGCGCATCCTGCGGCGTCATTTGGGACCAAACTTTCATTTTGAAGCATAGCTTGCTTGGATGAGGAGAGCAGAGTGGCAAACATCAAACCCATCCAGCCAAAGTTCCGCCTGAAAGTGCTCACGGCTGACCAACTTGTGGAGATCAAGTCGGCCACGTTGCACGTCCTGGAGCATGTGGGAGTGCATTTCCCCTCCGAACGAGCTCTGGGCATCCTTGCTGAGCACGGCGCACAGGTAGACATGGAGAACCAGATTGTGCGCCTGTCACCGGACCTGGTGCTGGAGGCGTTGAGTCGCGCACCACGTTCCTACACCCTGTCTGGCCGGACTGATAAAACTGACCTGCTCCTTGATGGCATATCCAGCTATTTTGGAACTGATGGATGTGGCACCCTCACTGTCGATTTTGATACGGGGGAGAAACGCCAGTCCTGCAAAGAGGATGTGGCAAAGATGGCAAGGGTGGCAGACTACCTGTCCTCGATTGCGTTCTACTGGCCGATGGTCAGCGCACAGGACTTTGGGCGTCTAGCCCCTTTGCACGAACTCGATGCCAGCTTTCGCAACACCATCAAACACGTGCAAACCGAGACAGTCATGGGCGAGAAAGCAGCACAGTACGCAGTGCGCATGGCGGAGGTCGTCGCCGGCGACTCGGAGACGTTGCGAGCTCGGCCACCTTTGTCCAGTTTGATATGTACCATCGCTCCGCTGGGCCACGACAGAGAGGGCATCGAGGCGGCAATGGTGTTTGCCAAGGCGGGCATCCCAGTCGGCTTTATGGCCATGCCGACTATGGGTTCCACCGCGCCAGCTGTCCCTGGCGGGGCATTGGTGGTGGGCAACGCCGAGGTGGTCAGCGCCATGGTGTTGATACAACTCGTCGCCCCCGGCGCGCCGGTCTTCCACGCATTGCTTGCTTCGGGGATGGATCCCCACACCGCGGATTATCTTGTCAGTCTACCCCAGAAATACTTGTGTAACGTGGCGGCGGTGCAGATGGCTCATGATTGGGGTGTTCCTGCGCTGGCTGGAACGTTTGGCCTGGATGCTGGGGAACCTGCCACCTGGCAGCTCGGCCGCGACAGCGTCTACACCGCCCTGATGTGTGCCCTGGCCGGGACAGACATCACGGTGGGATTGGGGATGCTCAAGGCCTCGACCGTGCTGCTACCCGAGCAGATCATATTCGACGACGAGATCTATCACACGCATCGCATTCTGGCCGAAGGGTTAGACGTCAGCAACGATGGGCTGGCCCTGGACGTAATTGCTGACGTTGGACCAGGAGGTCATTTCCTGGCTCAGAAGCACACCCGACAACACCTGCGCCAAGTATGGATACCGGAATTGACACAGCCGCGGCCGTCGCTGGACCAGGTGCCCCCGCCCGACATCCGCCAACGGGCCAGGGGGGAGTTCGACAGGGTTTTGGCGGAGCACGAACCAGAGCCGCTGGAAGAAGCCGTCCAAATTGAGTTACAGGCCATTCTGGACGCCGCGGCACGCGAGTTACATGCTTGAGGGACCATTCTTGCGGAGGCCGCGCGAAGCTCTGATGTACGACCTAGGTCCCGCTGTCCAGCAGGCTTTGGACTCGGGCCTCTCTATTGACTTTCGCAAGCATTCTCCTTAACTTAACCATACACAGAAACACAATCAGAAGGAGGGTACCATGTCAGAAGAGATCCTTGGAAAGCTAACCCAGGCAGTGATTGATGGCGAGCCAGAGGACGCAGAGGACTTGGCTAAACAGGCGCTGGAGGGTGGGCTTGACCCGTTGACCTGTATCAACGAGGGGCTCACGCCGGGTATCAATCGCGTTGGCGAGCTGTTTTCTAGCGGGGAGTACTTCTTGCCCGACCTGATCATCGGGGGAGAGGCAATGAAGGCAGCCCTAGCCGTTCTGGAGCCGGCACTGGTCGGGAGCCAAGAGCGCCAGGTGCTGGGCCGCGTGGTGCTCGGTACCGTGAAGGGCGACATGCACGAGATTGGAAAAACGCTGGTAGGTACTATGCTCACCGCCCACGGCTTTCACGTCGTGGACATCGGCATTGACAAACCGGCGGGCGATTTTGTGGCTGCCGTCAAGGAGAACGATGCGACGCTGGTCGGCGCCTCGGCATTACTGACGACAACGATGCCAGAGCAGCAAAACATCATCGAGGAGCTCAGAGAAGCCGGCCTCCGTGATCGGGTGAAGGTTTTGGTAGGCGGCGCACCCATCACCCAGAGTTGGGCCGAGAAGATTGGCGCCGATGGCTATGCCGAGGATGCTATTGCGGCAGTTGCTCTTGCCAAGAAGCTTGTCGCCGCAGCTTGACAGCTCACGCACGAAAGAGAAGAATGGCTGTACTCAAGCAAGGTAGTATGGCAATCCAAAATGCCAACATCATTACTATGGACCCACAGCGCCCCAAAGCTGAGGCATTGGTTGTGCGCGATGGACGCATCCTTGCCGTGGGAGCCTGGGAGGATGTGGCTCCCCAGATTCAAGGCATGACCGTGCTTGATCTGACCGGCAGGACGGTCCTACCTGGCCTGATCGACACTCATGCCCACTTTCTATGGACAGCGTTGAGCCTGGCGGCGCTGGACGTAAGCGCTGCCGGGGATCATCCTTCCTTGCAGGCCATCGTTGAGAAGGCCGTTGCCAACACAGCAGGGGGCGAGGTCATTCTTGGTATGGGCTTTACCGAATATGCCCTCGACACGACACTGTTTAGCCCAATCGTGCAGGCTCTGGATGCCGTTGCCCCACACAATCCCGTCTATCTGATCGGTGTCACCGGTCATGTGTCTGCCGCAAACACCCGTGCCTTGGAATTCCTGGCCCTGCCCGACGACACTCCCGGTGTGATGCGAGACGCGCTCGGACGGCCCACCGGTCTGCTGGCCGACAAAGCCAACAATCTCGCAGGGGAACGATTCAGCCTGGCCTTTGGCGCGGATGAAAAAGCGGGCGAGATGGTCAATCTGGCCATAGAAAAAGCCCATTCAGCTGGAATTACCACGCTTCACGCGCTGGAGGGGGGGCTTATCAGCGAAGATGAGGCCGTGAATGACCTTTTGGCGGCTATACCCAACCTGCCACTGCATTTCGTGCTCTACTACCAGATAATGGACGTGGATAAGGTGCTCGCGCTGGGGCTGCCCCGCATCGGGGGCTGTATCCTCCTGGATGGCGACGTTGACCCACACACAGCAGCACTGTCCGAGCCTTACGCGGATGATCCGACGTGCTATGGCACTCTGTACCATACGCAGGATGAGATAAACGCCTTTGTGCTTGAGGCACACAAAGCAAGCCTGCAAGTGGCTATGCACGCCGTCGGCGATGGGGCGGTGGAGCAAGCCTTGAACGCCTATGAAGCGGCCTTGACTGCCCATCCTCGCACTGACCACCGGCATCGCATCGAACATTGCGAAGTGATCCGTGAAGACCAGATTCGGCGTGCTCAGCGCTTAGGGGTAGCCCTGGCCATCCAACCTCCTTTTAACCACTTCTGGCCGCATACCAAATATTACGCCACACTGGGTGAGGAACGGGCTTGGAAGGTCGATCCTGTGCGTAGCCTGATTCGTCCTGGCTTGCTGGTTGCCGGCGGTTCAGATAGCACAGTCACGCCCCTGGGGCCACTGATCGGCGTGCACGCAGCTGTCAACCACTCCAACCCTGCCGAACGGGTAGGTGTCCAGAAAGGTCTGGAACTGTATACTACCAACGCTGCCCGCATCGCCTTCGAGGAGCATAACAAGGGGTCTCTGGAAACTGGCAAGTTGGGTGATTTCGTGGTTCTGGGCGAAGATCCCTTTCAGGTTGATCCAGGTCACATCAAAGACATAGCTGTCGAAATGACGGTAATTGGTGGAGAGGTTGTATACCGACGCGGGTGAGCAAAGAGCGCCACAGCAGGGAAGAGATTCGTTATGAATGACAGGTGGAGTACCCCACAAGTGATTGTGCCGCCGCCTGGCCCTCATAGCCGTTTATATCTTGAGCAGGAGAAAAAGCTCTTTTCCAAGGGATGGCATATTGATAGGGATGTGCCGCTCATTGTACGCCGCAAGAAGGGCTGGATTCTCGAGGATGTAGATGGCAATCGCTTCATTGATACGGCCACCGGCTGGGCTTCGACCCCGCTGGGTGCTGTCCACGAAGAGGTGACCCGGGCGACCGTTGACGCTCTCTGGGAATCAGGGATCGAGTGTACCGACTATGTGACCTTTAGCCACCTCTTCCCACTGGCCGAAAAGCTGATCGCCATATCTCCGGCGCGGCTTACCCGCGTGGCGCCCGACACGACAGGCACACAGGCGGTCGAGTCCGCCGTGCGTTTAATGCGTGAGGCCTCAGGTCGTCCTTTTGTCATCACCTTCTACGGTGGGTTCCATGGCGGTAACTACGGAACCGGGACAGCCGGCCCGCTGGAACCGAGCATTACGCGCGGCATCAAGCAGTTCGTTGTGGGCTACATCTATGCACCCTATCCCTATTGCTACCGCTGCCCCTTCAAACTGACGCATCCTGACTGTGATCTGTGGTGTCTGGATTACATCGAGAACACCATTCTGCGCTACGAGACGACGGCCGACCAGATCGCCGGTCTGCTGATCGAGCCTGTTGAGGGAGAGGCCGGGGTTATCATCCCCCCTGACGACTATTTTCCCCGGCTGCGTGCCCTGTGCAACAAGTATGGCTGGTATTTGTGCGCCGACGAGGTGCAAACCGGATTTGGCCGCACGGGCAAGATGTTCTGCTTGGAGCACTGGGACGTTGAACCGGACGTTATGCCGCTGGCCAAGGCACTATCAGGCGGCGCGCTGCCCATCGCGGCCGTGCTGGGCAGTGAAGAATTGCTGGCCGACTGCGAACTCTACCTGGGTGGTACCTTTGCCTGGCACCCAGCGGCCTGCGCTGGCGCACTCAAGAGCATCGAGGTAATGGCTCGAGACCAAGTGCTCGACCACGTCGCGAATTTGGAACGTTTGGCCTTGCATAGACTGGGTCCGCTGGTGACCAGGTATGAGATCGTCGGAGATGTGCGAGTTAAGGGTTTGTACATAGCCCTTGAATTTGTCAAAGATAAGATCTCTAAAGAGCCAGCCAGGGATCTGACCCGGGAGATTCACTTTGAGTGTATTAGCCGTGGGCTGGTGCCCGTCCATGAGGAGGGGCTATGGTGGCTGCGCCTATACCCGGCGCTGAACATACCTCACAGCACGTTTGCCATAGCTTGTGACATCGTAGGAGAGGCAATTGAAGAGGTCTCTCGCAAATACGGGCTGGGGATCGCCTGACATGCGACTTTGCGTCCCAATAAGGAGGAAGGAGGTGATGCAACGCGCCTTAATGACTGTGGAGCGAATCGGTTAGGATGGCACACAGCGTGCCACAAGAGAGTCTCACCAGATCATAAGGAGGACGAAAATGCGTGCTAGAATAAGTCTCAGAGTGCTGACGTTGGCAATCGTCGTGCTGCTGGCTGCTGGCCTCGCCAGTTGTGCTCCCTCCGCCACGCAGGCACCGGCAACCGAGGCCCCCGCGGCTGTGGAGGAGGCGACCGAGGCTCCCGAACCTGCCGAGGAGGCCACAGAGGTCCCTGTGGCTACGGAGGAACCAACCGAGGCGCCGGCCGTTGAGGAGCCCGAGGAGGAAACGAGCATCGTCATCGTCATCCCAGAGGATCCTCCCAGCTTCAACGGCATCGTGACCGACACCGGCTACGAGCAGATGGCGATGCAGCTCGTATTGCTGGGTATGGCTTCTATTGATCCCGAGGGCAATGTCTACCCCGAGCTGGCGGCCGAACTGCCCACCGTCGAGAACGGCGGCGTGGTGATTGACGAAGATGAGTGGACCATGGACGTCACCTGGAAGATGCGCGATGATATCGTCTGGGCTGACGGAGAGCCGGTGACAGCGGACGACGTGGTGGCGTCGAGAAGATCGACGACTATACGTTTGTCGTCCATTACAACACGGTTTACCCGGCCTATTTGTACCAGCTTGGCGGTGAGCAGATTGCCATCTGGCCTGAGCACTACTGCAATGCAGACCAGGACTTTGTGTCCTGGGACTGCAATCGTGAGCCGTTGAGCAGTGGTCCGTATGTCCTCGAAGAGTGGGCTGAGGGCGATCACCTGACCCTTGTCCGCAACCCCAACTACTTCGAAGAGGGCAAACCCTACATTGACAAGGTCATCATCCAGATTGTGCCCGAAATGTCCGTGCGCAAGACTATGCTGATCGAGGGAGATGCCGACGTTGACTTCTGGCAGGATGAGGCGACCATGGAGGACCTTAAGGATGAGCCTAACGTCAAGCTCAGCTTTAGCCCCACCTTCCGTTGGGTGATGCGCTTGATACCCAACC
>WOR8_10002472_pt1 | contig 19173 bp, 16 predicted proteins | sample DeeMarSeWOR38_10_FD_19890 | JGI IMG/M metagenome (IMG submission 19890)
ACACCTGATGCTTCTAAGCACCTTTTCCATAACGCTCACGACCATGGCTCTTAACCAAAGCCGCCTATGGCGGTTTGCAACCTGCTCCTGCAAGACGGTTGCGGGAGGCCTACTCCCATCTCTGACGCCGCTTGCTGCGGCACACTGACTTTTTGACTCCATTTTGACACTATCGTCCCATGTCAAATCATGAAGATCTTTTGGGCCAAATCCACAATTCAAAGCTAACATAATCATCGTTCTTAGCTTCAAATCAGCATTTCCCAGTAATTTGTTCAGGTCATCCAGACTATACAACGGTTTCTCCATCGATCCGGTCTTGGGAATTCGTTCATTCTTTATCCGCTTTAGTTTCGGAGCTTTCTTGATAAGACCAGTTTCTTCGGCAAAAACAAACATTGCTTTTACAACAGAAAGATAGTGGTTTATGGACTCTGGGGAATAATCATGCTTTTTTAAGGATATCTTCCAAGTTGCGAATTTCTCAACTGTAAAATCTGCTACTTTCAACCTTGGATGGTCTTTTATGAAACGGCCAAGCCAAGCCTTATAACATTTCAGCGTTGACTCAGGATTTCGCCAATTTGCCTGCTGTGCCATTATGAAACGGTTAGCCAATTCCTTAATTCTAGTTTCCACAGGTGGCGCCGTTTCCTGCAGGATCGATTCCAAGCCCAATCCCAGCCTGTGGTACTTCTTAAGAGCCTGTTCCTGGTCAGAACCCAAATAAATTCTCTTTCCACCTCGTGTTACATAATATTGTTTCGTATGTTTATGAAATGAAATTGGATTTGTTGCTGGTCTACTTCTTGGCATAATGTTTACCTCCAAAATGTTTCTAAAAGTGTAGTCATTAGTGTAGCCCAGCATTTGCCGAGATGGATGACACAGGAATGATTTCTCACAAACCCTTAGATGACGAGGGGATATGTTAATGGAGCCAATGGGATTCGAACCCACGACCTCTTGCATGCCATGCAAGCGCTCTCCCAACTGAGCTATGGCCCCGTTTGCATCGGCAAGAAAATTATGCTTTTTTATCTTTTTGCTCCACATATCGACTTATAAGGCGGAGGATTGTCTTTTTTGCCCGTCCGAATTATAATACTTTTCGAAGAACTACAAATTGGGGCGGGCGTATCAGAAGCTGTCGAAAGGACAATGGTAGCATTTTGATTAAGAGACAAAGAATATCGATAACTGGACAGGTTCAGGGCGTCGGTTTTCGGCCGGCAGTCTATAGAATAGCACGGTCACTGGAACTGTCCGGCATAGTTTATAATGATACGAAGGGCGTTACAGTAGAGCTGCAAGGTGAGGCGGATAATATTGCCGATTTTCTCGCCCGGCTGCAATCCGACGCGGACAAACCACCGCTGGCAGAGATAGCAACATGCGATGCCGTAGATATACCGGTCATCGAGTCCGAAGCCGAATTCGTCATCCAGATGAGCGATTCGCTTGGGTCGCCGTTGTCTCAGGTGACCGCAGATATCGCCACGTGCCGGGACTGCCTTGCGGAAATGGCAGACAATAAAGATTTTCGCTACGGCTATCCTTTTATAAACTGCACGAATTGTGGACCGAGGTATTCAATCGTAAAGACCATCCCGTACGACAGGCCGAATACGACGATGTCGGTTTTTAAGATGTGCGATAAATGTGCCGCTCAATATAAGGATGTAAAAGACCGTCGATTTCATGCTCAGCCTGTTGCCTGCGGGAGCTGTGGGCCGCAAATTCGGCTTACAGACAATACCGACAAGATAATCAGCAAGGAGACCGAGAAAGTAATCGCTGAAACAGCGAGGCTGCTTTTGGCCGGGAAGATTGTAGCAATAAAAGGTATCGGCGGATTCCATTTGGCAGTCGATGCACTCAATAATGATGCCGTGAAGCGATTGCGACAGCGTAAGAAGCGAGACCATAAACCTTTCGCTATGATGGCTGATTCGATCGAACGGATAAAAGAGTATGCAATCATCAGCGATGCAGCTAAACGGCTCTTGAGCAGTCTTCAAAGCCCGATTGTTCTTCTGCCTAAGAAGCCTGACAATCCCATAGCCCCATCTGTTGCCGAAGGTGTTGACACTTACGGTTTTATGCTGTGTTACGCGCCGCTGCATTATCTACTGTTTGCTCAGGATATAAAAATGCTGGTGATGACCAGTGGTAACATTTCCGAAGAGCCGTTGATATGTAAAAACGAAAAAGCGCTCGAACGGCTCGGCGACGTTGCTGACGCGTTTTTGATGCACGACAGAGAAATATATCGACAAGTCGATGACTCGATTCTGCATTTTGTCGATGAGCAGCCTGCTTTTTTAAGAAGGGCAAGAGGGTATGTTCCGACTCCGATTCTTATGAAAAAAAGCTGCCAGACGGACATTTTCGCAGCCGGGGCGGATCTCAAGAATACTTTCTGTTTCGCAAAGCAAAATCAGTTTATCTGCAGCGAACATATCGGCGACCTCGAAGATGCAGAGGTCTATCATCACTATATCGATTCAATTGAGCACTTGCGCGGACTCTTCGAAGTCAAGCCGAAAATTGTAGTCTGCGATCTCCATCCCAGCTATCTGTCAACGCGATATGCTCTTTCATTACCGGATGTGAATATTATCCAGGTCCAGCACCACTGGGCCCATATCGCATCTGTTATGGTTGAGCACGGTCTCGAAGGGCCGGCCATCGGGCTTGCAGCGGACGGCACCGGCTATGGAACAGATGGCGCAATCTGGGGCTGCGAGTGTCTGATTTCATCGCTGGAGAAGTTCGAGCGGTTTGGCCATCTGTCTTACTACTTATTAGCAGGCGGGGACAAGGCGAGCAAAGAAGCTGCAAGACCTGCTTTGTCATTGCTAAAAAAAGCATACAGCAACAAATTCAATTTAGATGAATTCAACTGGCTGTTTGAGCGGATTGAGCAGGATAAAGGCAGTCTGCAGATGATATCGGAGCAGCTTGAGAAAGGCGTTAATTGTGTAGAGACTTCCAGTCTCGGCCGGGTTTTTGACGCCATCGCAACTATACTCGGCCTAGGAAACTATAATCATTTCGACGCCCAGTTGCCGATGGCCTTGGAGGCTGTTGTCGCTCCGGATGTCGACGACTACTATGAACTTGAAGCTTATTCACCACCAGGCAAACCTCATCAGTTTGGCTTAGAGAAAACCTTCAGACAGATTGTAAGCGATGTACAAAATGGAGTCGATGTGGGCATTATATCTGCAAAATTCCACAATACTATTTCGGAAATACTGCTTGGTTTTGCGATGATTTGTAGATCAGAGACCAATTTGAATACTGTAGTCATTAGCGGCGGTGTATTTTGTAATCGGTATTTAGCAAATCGTTTAATAAAGCAGTTGAAAGAAAACGACTTTTCCGTATTTTTAAATCGCAATATCCCATCCAACGACGGCGGGATATCTCTCGGCCAGGCGGCAATAGCTGCGCATCATGTATCCCTCGAAACGGTGTGATCAACAACCTCGGAATCAGTTGAACAAGCAAATCCAATATAACATTGCTCTAAAGCCGGTTAGATGATAGAATGCGAACGAAAATTAGTTGAAGGCAACATTAATTAGTAGAGCAGAATTATGTGTTTAGCAATACCGGCAAGAATAGTTGAATTAGAACAGGATGTGGCGGTTGTTGATGCAATGGGTAACCGCTATAAGACCAAGACTACGTTGTTACCCGAAGCTAAATTGGGTGATTTGGTGTTGGTCCATGCCGGTTTTGCGATTTCACTTGTCGATGAGGAGGAGGCGAAACAGACCTGGCAGCTAATTGCGGAAATTGACGAATTCGATGATACGCAAAATAAGGTTTCAGGGTAAGAAATCCGAGAATTATGCTCGATAGAATTAATAAAGCACAGAATGATATCAACACCGCCTGCCAAACTTTGGGACGGCAAATAAATATCATGGAGGTTTGCGGTACTCACACGGTTTCTATTTTCCGCAATGGCATAAGATCGATTCTGCCAAAGAACCTAAAACTCTTGTCCGGACCGGGCTGTCCGGTTTGTGTGACTAACCAAGGCTATATCGATGTCGTTCTGCAATTAGCTGACCGCGATGACTGTATTATTGCCACCTATGGCGATATGATCCGCGTCCCAGGCAAAGAAGGTTCGCTCGAAACAAAGCAGGCAAAAACCAACGTTAAGGTTGTTCTGAGCAGTGAAGACGCATTGCAATTGGCTAAGGACAATCCCGGCAAAACAGTTGTTTTCGTGGCGGTCGGTTTTGAAACTACAACGCCAGCTACGGCTGTCGTTGTGAAAGAAGCGACTGCCGGGGCAATCGATAATTTCTGCATTCTAAGTGGGCACAAGCTGGTTATCCCTGCAATGCGAGCGCTGCTTTCAGAGAAAAACGATAATATCAACGCCTTTCTCTGCCCTGGACACGTCAGTGCAATAATAGGCTATGGAGCATTTGCCGAGATCGTGGAAGAATTCGACCGACCATGTGTTGTAGCTGGTTTTGAGCCGGTGCAGATAATCGAAGGACTCTGTGAAATCTGCCGGCAGCTTTCGACCGGTAAGGCTGAGTTAAAGTCGATGTATTCCGCGGTAGTGACGGAAAAAGGTAATATTGCCGCACAAAAAATTATTGATGAGTGCTTCGAGCCGGTGGATGGTTACTGGCGGGGACTGGGCAAGATTCCCAAAAGCACGCTTAAACTAAAAGACAAGTACAGTCAATTCGACGCATCAAAACGATTCGGCATAAGTGAAGAACCGAGCGAAGAAATAAAAGGCTGTCGTTGCGGTGAAGTTTTGTGCGGGTTGATAGAGCCGCCGGATTGTGGATTATTCGGCAGAAATTGTACGCCGCAGGAACCGGTCGGCCCTTGTATGGTTAGTTCCGAAGGAGCTTGTGCGGCGTGGTTCAAATACGGCCGGGATAAATGACACAAATGACGAAAGCCACCAAACACGATAGAATTTTACTCGCACATGGCGGCGGCGGACAATTGATGGATGATTTGATCCGCCGGCATATTCTGCCGGGCCTCAAAAATGACACCCTGGATGAATTAGGTGATTCGGCAAAGCTCGACTTGGCTTCGGGCTCGGTGTGTTTCACAACTGACAGCTACGTTGTCAAGCCTCTGTTTTTTAACGGCGGGGATATCGGAAAGCTTGCTGTTTGTGGAACGGTCAATGATCTGGCTGTCGCCGGTTCGAAACCTGTTGCTTTGACATTATCTTTAATAATCGAGGATGGTTTTGAAATCGAGTTGCTGGACAAAATACTGGCGAGTATAGGTGAAACCGCCGGCCGGATCGGTGTCGATATCGTTACCGGAGATACGAAGACCGTTGAAACCGGTGCCGCAGACAGGATTTTTATTAATACGGCGGGAATCGGAATCAGGCTGGCCGATGTGGATCTGGATTTCGAAAAAATTGCCGTTGGGGATAAAATCATCATCAACGGCACAATCGGCGACCACGGCATGACCATCATTTCGCAAAGAGAAGAGATTAAATTTCAATCGCAGTTGAAAAGCGATTGCGCGCCTCTGGCGGGATTGACTGTTGAGCTGCTGGAGAGCACAACAGGCATAAAGTTCATGCGAGATCCGACTCGCGGTGGTTTGGCCGCGACGCTAAACGAAATCGCAAGAAGTACTGCTCTGAGTGTCGAAATTCGCGAAATCGATGTACCGGTCAGGCCCATAGTGCAGGCCGCGGCCGATATGCTTGGCTTCGATGTGCTGACAATCGCAAATGAAGGTAAATTCGTCGCTGTTGTCTCGCCGGAATCCGCCGATGAATGCTTAAGCGTCTGCAGGAATCATCCGCTGGGAAAAGAGGCAGAGATCATAGGCGAGGTAGTAGAGACCCGTGATGTGCCGTTAGTGGAGATTGAAACGCGGATAGGCGGCAAAAGAATCGTTCAAATGCCGTACGGGCGCGAGCTGCCGAGGATATGCTGATGCACGAAACGATGGTTGCCGAGAGCCTGATGGAAATCATAGCCGAACAGGCTGAGATGAATAATGCCAAACCCATTACGGCAAAAATCAGTTGCGGCACGCTCAATCCTGTCAACGACCAAGTGCTTCGTTTTGCCTTCGAGGCGATTACCAAAGGTACATCCTGCGAAGGAGTGACACTGAAGGTCGAGCATAAACCGATAAAGGCTCAATGTAAGAATTGTGACAAAATTTTCGACATTGATCTGTCAAGCCCGCAGTGTTTTGAGTGTGGTGCTGATGATTTCGAATTACAGCCGGATGCGCCTTTGATACTGGAGGAAATAGAATTTCAAACGGAGTAACATCATGAAAAAAATCGAAATAAATAAAAAAATTTTGGGAGAAAATGAAAAATTTGCCATGGAAAATTTATTTTTTTTCACCAAGCAAAAAAAAAATTGCCTTAATATTATTTCATCTCCAGGCTCCGGCAAGACCACAATTCTGACGAAAACAATAAGCGAATTAAAAGGCAAAATAAAAATCGGCGTGATCGAGGGTGATATCCAAACCGATATCGATGCTGAAAGAATCAGGGCGACTGAAGCGCCTGCTGTTCAGATAAATACCGAAGGCGCATGCCACCTGTCGGCGGCCCAGATAAACGATGCTTTGAAAAAATTACCCGTTGATAATTTGGATTTGATTTTCATTGAGAACGTCGGCAATCTTGTTTGTCCGTCGGCTTTCGAACTCGGCGAGAGCGCAAAAATAGTCGTTCTTTCGGTTCCCGAAGGTGATGACAAACCAGCTAAGTACCCCGCGATTTTCGCCAAGTCAAAGGCGCTGTTAATAAATAAAATTGACCTGCTCGATGGAGGGCAGGTTGATTTCGATATCGAGAAAGCCAAAACCGATGCTCGCAAATTAAATAAGGATATTGAAATATTTCCGATATCGGCCAGGAGGGGCGACGGCATGGATTGCTGGTGTGACTGGCTTATTAAATTAGTCGAAAAAAGCGCCCAATAGCAGCAAAATATTCTATCTGCCGCCCGTCGTTTCTTCAAGATTGGTAGAGGCCGTTTTTGTGAATATAATCGGCAACGGCCGGGTGAACCATTTTTGAAAAATCGCCGTTTTTGGCTGTTAAGTCGCGTATTTCCGTGCTGCTTATGTCCACCAGAGGTGTCTGGATAATGTTCCGCTGAAGCTTTTCGGTGCGCTGTCGGCCCCAGATTTCCTCGAATTTTGCGAAGTCGGGAGGCTCGCAACCGGCCCTGTACATTGTTGTTAAATTACATGCATCTATCAGCTCGGTAATCTTGTACCAATACGTCAAATCATCGACGCCATCGGCACCTATGAGCCAGTAGATCGAAGTCTCACTGCCGAAGTCTGTCTGGAATTTTCTTATCGTCGAAAGCGTGTAGCTCGGCGCCGGTCTCTTTAATTCGTAATCACTAACCTGGAAATTTTTTTGGCCTGCAATTGCGAGAGAAATCATGTTCAATCGATGATCGTCACCTGCCCTCGGCAAGAAACCTTTCATCGGCGAACGCTTTGCAGGAACGAAAATTATTTTCTCTGCGCCGATATGTTCGAGCGCATCGGAAGCAACAGTCGTATGACCAAGATGAATCGGATCGAACGTCCCTCCGAACAAAGCTATTTTTCTTTTCGCCATAAATTATTAACAACCGAACTGTTTGTTATTGTTAAAAATATTATAGGAAAAATAACAAAAACTCAATCAGGAAAAAGTGACAACAAACAATAATACTTTTTAAATCACAAATTTACTTTCGGTCAATAACGTGTATGGTAGCGAATTTTTGAAGTTGTGTAAAACGTTGATGACAAAAAATTTAGTCAAGTATTCTTAAAGTTTTAGACGATAAAAAAAATAGAAAAAAATTTTATTTTTTTGTGTTATTTTTTGAAAAAGTTTTTTAATGTTAATAAGTATTGTGATGTTAGCCAAAACGTAAAAGGATTTTAGTCAGCCAAAAGGAGGTGACAAATAATGGCTAAGAAGAAAGCAAAGAAGAAAGCAAAGAAAGCAACAAAGAAGAAAGCAACAAAGAAGAAACCGGCAAAGAAGAAAGCCAAGAAGAAAAAGAAAAAATAGCAAAGCAATTCAATCACAAGCTCGCTTGCCTTGTGGATATTAGCGGGCTGCCGGCCAAGGCCGGTTATGTGGAAAATGGAAGGCTCTATCGAAGAAATGGAACCTTCCATTTTTTTATATCGAATCTTGCTCCCATGCTGGCAAGCCAGGAACAACCACCCTATTGCAATCGACGCAGAAATACCTATACTATTTATAGATAATAATATAGACGTATGTTGTTTATAAGGGTGATTCGCAAAGAAAGTAACAATATGGATTATTTTAATTACAGGAACGACACACTATTCGCTGAAGAGGTGAGTGTTGAAAAGATCGCCGACGAGGTTGGCACTCCAGTTTACATCTACAGCAAGGCGACTTTTATTGACCATCTTCAGAAAATCCAGCAATCATACAGCCGGCTCGAAACTACAATTTGCTATTCTGTCAAGGCCTGCGGCAATATCAATATCCTCAAATTTATGGCCGAGGCGGGAAGCGGTTTTGATATTGTAAGCGGTGGTGAATTGTACCGCGTATTACAGGCCGGCGGTGATCCGTCACAAACGGTTTTTGCCGGCGTCGGCAAGACCGATGCCGAGATACTCGAAGCGTTAGCCGCCGACATCAGCTATTTCAACATAGAATCGGAAGCAGAACTGGAAAACCTGATTCGACTGGCAAAGCAAAAAGGCAAAAAAACCAAAGCTGCCTTGCGCGTAAATCCCGATGTCGATTATAAAACCCACGCCTTCATAACCACGGGTAAAAAAGAAACAAAATTCGGTGTAGATATAGAAAGAGCAATAAAAGTCTTTGACGATTATGGCAGCAATTCCGCGGTAAATCTTTGCGCGATTCACGTTCATCTGGGTTCCGGCGGTAAAACGATTGATCCGTATGTTGTAGCCGTGGAAAAAATCCTGCCGTTGATTGACCGGCTCCGCAGTGACGGCCACACCGTCGAAGCTCTGGATTTGGGCGGCGGTTACGGCGCAGACTACGAATCCGACTCCGTGCCTTCGGCAGCCGATTACGCGGCGGGGATTGTACCTCTTTTAAAAGATAAAAACATCAAGCTTATTCTTGAGCCGGGCAAGAGCATCTGCGCTAACGCCGGTATAATGCTCACCCGAGTCCTTTATATCAAACGCGGAGGAAGCAAGAAATTCGTCATCGTCGATGCAGGAATGAATGATTTGATTCGCCCATCACTGTATGATGCGTTCCATTTCATATGGCCGGCAAAAGTGGACGAAAATTTTGTGCCCCAAAAGCGAAATAAAGATTTGCAGATAGACGGTGCCGAAGTCGTTGATGTCGTCGGCCCGATCTGCGAAGGTTCGGACTTCTTCGCAAAAGACAGAATGCTGCCGCCAATACAACGGGGCGATTTGCTCTCGGTCTTTACCGCCGGCGCGTATGGTTTCACAATGAGCAGTAATTACAACGCCCGTGGCCGGGCAGCCGAAGTCCTCGTTGACGGCAAGAATTTCTCAGTTATCAGAAAACGCGAAACTTACGAAGACTTAACAGCACTGGAAAAGTAATTTACCTTTCTGCAACTTGTGCTCAAAAGTTTCGTTCGACAAAGCCAGTGTCTATTTTGTTTTTGACAAAGAGGTTATGTGAGAGGATATCCAGGCAGGCGGGGATCGTTGTTTTAATCGGTTCGATAATAAATTCCCGTAGTGCCCTTTTCATTGTTGCGATGGCCTCGCTCCGTGTCGGTTTATGAACAATTAGCTTGGCAATCATCGAATCGTAGCTTGGTGAAACTACCCATCCCTGATGAACATGAGTATCGACCCTGACGCCGGGGCCACCGGGCGGAATATACCTTGTAATCGTGCCAGGACAAGGAGCAAAATCTCTTTCGGGATCCTCGGCGTTTATCCGGCATTCGATTGCTACGCCCGTATGTTTTATACTTCTCTGGCTTAATTTTAAGGGCATTCCAGCGGCAACTTTCAACTGCCACTTTATCAGGTCGTGGCCGGTGACCATCTCGGTAACAGGGTGCTCTACCTGGATCCGTGTATTCGCCTCGATGAAGTAAAATGCTTTGTTTTTGTCCAGGAGAAACTCAACCGTTGCCGCGTTAACATACTTGGCCTTTTTGATAATTTTTAACGCTGCATCTGCAAGCTCTTCCCTTTTACGCTTATCCAGGACGGGACAGGGTGATTCCTCGATCATTTTTTGATGCCTTCGCTGAGTGGAGCAATCCCTTTCGTAAAAATGTAATGCGTTTCCCTGCTGATCAGCCATTACCTGGACTTCCACATGCCGGGGTTCGACTATAAGCTTTTCCAGATAAACCCTGCTATCACCAAAGGCAGCTTTCGCCTCGGCCTGAGCGGAGCTGAATGCCGAGCGCAGATTTATATCATTATGTACGACCCGCATACCACGCCCACCCCCACCTGCGGCGGCTTTTATTATTATTGGATAACCTATCTCGTTTGCCAGTTCAAGGGCTTCAGAATCCTTTTCGAGTGCGCCTTCGGAACCGGGCACTACCGGCACGCCCGCTTTGGACACCAACTTGCGGGCCTGAACCTTATCCCCGAGCAGTTGCATCGCCTCGACCGGCGGGCCGATGAATGTGATCCCACACTCCCGGCATATCTGTGCAAAATTTACGTTCTCAGCCAGGAAACCATAGCCGGGGTGGATTGCCTCTACATCAGTAATCTCGGCAGCACTTATTATCCGTGGGATATTGAGGTAACTTTTCGCGGATTCGGCCGGCCCGATACAAACGGCTTCATCAGCGATTTGCAGATAGGGAGCATCTTTGTCAGCCTCGGAATATACTACAACTGCTTCGATATCAAGCTCATGACAGGCACGAATGATACGCAGTGCTATTTCACCACGGTTTGCAATCAGGATCTTTGAAAACATATTCTTCTTATCTCGAACTGCGCACGATGCACAATCCATCATATCAATCGGGTCTGACCTTAAAAAGCACCTGGCCATATTCCACAGCCTGGCCATTAGTCACAAGTATTTCGACAATAGTCCCACTGGTTTCGGCTTTTATCTCATTCATGACCTTCATTGCTTCGATAATGCAGACTACTGTTTGCGGACCCACCGCTGAGTCGATATCAACGTAAGGCTCGGAATCGGGGCTCGGTGTTGCATAGAAAGTCCCGACAATCGGCGATTTTATCTCTACTAAATCTTCTCGGCTCGAAACGGGTTGTGGGGCGGAGGATTTACTCACAGCCTCTGTGCCTACTGGGCCGACAGGTACAGCAGATTCCGGACCCATCATGGGAATGCCACTAATGACTTGTTGAGGTTGTGCGCGCTTCAGAACAATCTTGTCGTCATCGTGTTTAATCTCGATCTCAACCAAGCCGTTCTCTTTCATTATTTCGATGAGTTGTTTTATTTTCTTTATATCAGTATCTTTTTCCGCCATCGCCGCATCCTTTCTGAGATCCCAATCCCCATTTTGGGGCTGGGATTCTCATAAAATGAGAACGCAAACTCCTGGTTAAGTTAAATAAGTATAGTCCCGGCAATTTCTATTGCAAGAAATTTTCCTTGTGCCAGATCGGACTTTGCGTTTAAATTCCGCCGTATTGAGGCAAAAACAACAAAATTCTCGAAACAGGACTGCCCAAATGGCAAAAATAGCGGTCGATGTGGTATTATTGCCCTCGCAAGAGGTAACGGATCAGGCAATTGAGGCAAATAAAGGACTATTAAAACAATATACCGATCGAATCATTTTGAATAAAAAAAGCTGCCTACCACATATTTCCCTATCCATGGGATGTATGGATGAACAGTATATGGCTGATATTAAGAAAATTATACATATAATCGCCGAAAAATACAATCCGGGAAAGCTAAACATCGCCGGAATTAGCATCGGAACAAACGCTCTTGGCGAAAAAGTGTCTTCTTTTAAAATAGATAAAACAGAAAAACTCCTATCGCTCCATGAAGAAGTGATGCGAAGAATGACACCGTATTTCAGTTATGATGTAACAGCGGAAATGGTCCTGTCTCCGCCACCAGTCAGTGAATCAACGTTACTCTGGATAAAAAACTATCCTGAAAAATCGGCTTTTGACAACTTTTTCCCGCACATAACAATCGGTTACGGACAATTGGAAGAATTTCCCTTTACAGTAGAATTCACCGCCTCAAAGCTTGCATTATGTCATCTGGGAAATAATTGCATATGCAGAAAAGTTCTTGCTGCAATAGAGCTTGAATAGTTAAAATAAAATAAATGGAAAAAATGGATAAAAAATCTCTTGCATTATCAATCCGATATGACTATGCTTTCGGAATAAGAACACTGCGATAGTATTATTCTGCAAAGCCGATGCGAAGCGCTAATTTTTGAGGAGCTGTCAGAAATTGATATGAAGCTGGTTTGTGAGGGCAGCTTCAAAGACAATGATAAATAATGTGATGAACAGGTTATGTACGTTCTCTGTCCTGGCGGCTTGGATGCGGCCGCCTGGACAAGCTACTCACCGGCAGGCAGGCCCGGGTAGCGTGATGAAAAGAAGGAGGTTATTGTGAGAATTAATCAGGATTTTGCCATGTCGGTCGAGATGATTCTTTTCCTAAAGAAAAGAAACAGTTCCGACTATCTTCAAGCGTCAGAAATTGCAAAGGCTCTGAACTTCTCCGTTGGGTATCTGCAAAAAGTGATACAAATGCTCAGCAGGCAGGGCATAGTGGAATGTAAACGTGGAAGAATCGGCGGCGTAAGAGTAAGAGCCAGGATGGTTACGCTGCTTGATTTATGGAAGGCAACCTGTGGCGATTTGGATTATTCGGAACCCTCTCTGACTATAATGAAAAAGCCGCTACAAACCTTCGCAAATTCGATGAGCAAGATTGTAATCTACAGAAAAAAATAATAGCCAATTGATCTACTGCTTAACCTTTTATTTTTTCCCTTACTCTGTAAGATTACGTTAAGCTCGTTATTTAACACCAAAGTTTTCATTATACTCGGTAGCTAAATTAATCGTGCCGTTTTCCAGTATATCCGGTACAATAGGTTGGTTACTATATTCATAGAAATATATTTCAGTTGAGGGGCCGGGCTATGGATCGCATATGTCTGGGGGTTGGTGTATGGACGATTGCCATCTTCATTTCATTTATCTGTCCGCTTCATGGATCAACGATTGACGTTTCTGATTCTGTATATAAGCTTGTTGAGGCCGACTGGATTAAGGCAGATATTGAATTTGATTCTGACGCCCGATTCTCTCCGGCACATACGAAACAACTTATCATTCGCGGCTGCAAGCTCGCTGAGCGTTTACGCGGCTTGTCTGCATCCAAATCCAGGCTGGAGCCATTGGTAACGGAACTTCACCAACTTGAGGCTCGTCTGACAGATTCAGCATTAACCGCCGATGGTCGGCGGGACATATATTTGAATGTTCGCCGGGTAGTTCGTAAAATAGCGTTCTGCAATCCGCTGCTGGATTTCGATAAGATTCTTTTTATCAAACGGTACGACTCAGTGGGCGTCTTCCACATGTGCGACCAATACTACGGCTGTAATGCCAAACCCGGCGGCGGACTCTTTATCCTGACCGATCCCTTCGGCGAGAATCCCAAGCTGACCAATGTCCTACAAAACTCTGTCGTCGAGCGAGGCAGACTGAAAGGAGAAAACCTTACCACCGGTGTCTTTCTTTCGCCCGAGTTGTCATACGACGGCAAGACAATCCTCTTTGCATACACACAAGCCAAAGCCTATGAGAAATACCGCGGTAAAGAGGCCTATGAGTGGGGGCCGGAGGTTAGCTACCACATCTTCAAGGTCAACGTCGACGGCACCGAACTTGTCCAGTTGACCGATGGAGACTGTGATGATTTCGATCCGTGCTTTTTGCCCAACGGCAGGATTGTGTTCATCACCGAGCGCCGCGGCGGATATCTGCGTTGCGGCAGGCATTGTCCCGTTTATACTATGTACTCGATGGAATCCGATGGAAGCGACATCATCTGTATCAGTTTCCACGAGACGCACGAGTGGCATCCGAGCGTGGATAACGACGGTATGCTCGTCTATACGCGCTGGGATTACGTCGATCGCGATACGAACATTGCCCATCATATATGGACCTGTTTTCCCGACGGCCGCGATCCGCGTTCTTTCCACGGCAATTATCCGCTTAAGCGAGAGAGCCGCCCCTGGATGGAGATGAGCATTCGCGCGATTCCAGGTTCGCATCGCTATGTGGCAACAACAGGCTCGCACCACGGTAATGCTTTCGGCTCGCTGATTATGATCGACCCTCGCCTCAAAGACGACCGGGCGATGTCGCAGCTTACCCGCTTGACTCCCGATACGCCTTTTCCCGAAGCCGAGGCTAAGCCGATTCGAAATTACATGAGGTATGGCACGCCCTCGCCGCTCAGCGAGGATGATTACATATGCGTTTACGACACCGACGCTAAGAACCGCGGAATCTATTGGATCGACCGATTCGGCAATCTCGAACTGCTCTATCGCGATCCGTCTATCTCGGCCTTAAGCCCGATTCCTCTGCGTCCGCGACGTAAACCACCGGTGATTCCCAGCGGGACAGTACAGACCGCCCGGGACATTGAAAAAGCAGGTGTTACAATTCCGCCGGCAACCATCACAGTAGTAAATGTTCATGACAGCGATTTCACTTGGCCCGATGGTTCAAAGATCGCCGCTCTGCGAATCATCCAGGCCCTGCCCAAGACGACGCCTCCGCCAAACCAGCCTCGAATCGGTGTCGCTAACCAGACCAATGCCAGAGCCATCCTCGGAACCGTGCCGGTTGAGCCCGACGGCAGCGCATATTTCGAGGCCCCGGTCGGTAAGGCCATCTACTTTCAGGCACTCGATGAACGCGGCATGGCCATCCAGTCAATGCGCTCGGCGACGTATATTCACCCTGGTGAACAGATGACCTGTCTGGGCTGCCACGAGCAGAAGCATCGCGCGTCTAAGCAGGCGACGACTAATCCCCTGGCATTGCTGCGCCCACCGTCGAAGATACAGCCCGACGTGGACGGCTCGAATCCATTCAACTATGTCCGGCTCGTTCAGCCTGTGCTGGACCGCAACTGTGTTAACTGTCATCGCGCGGAAAAAGCGATTGACCTGACGGGCATGATTGAGGGCGAGAATGGATGGACTCGCTCGTACAATAATCTTGCCGAAAAGTACGGCTTTTATTTCCACGTGAGTAATGGATCGATAAACACTGGCATACATGGCGGCAGCAGAACTATTACCGGGCAGTTCGGAGCAATGGCCTCTAAATTGCTCAAATTTATGGATGAGCAACATTACGGCGTGAAACTCTCGGACGATGACTTTCACCGTCTGACTCTTTGGCTCGACTGCAACAGCGAATTTTACGGCTCGTATGAAAACACGCTCAGCCAGGCAAGGGGCGAAATCGTTTATCCAACTCTCTATTAATTCGTTGAATAACAAGTCCGAAAACGAATCACAAGAACAATTGTCCCTTTGAATTACATACCTTAGAAGCCCGGTATTAATAACTGCAAAGCTGATAATCGGTTGTTTATAGGGCTACCAAAACAAGCCTTCAAATCCTTATTCGCTCTTTAAAGCCCGCCTTTGATTAAGCCGAATTGAAAAACATCCCTGAAGAATGACCAATTTCATTTTACTGTCAAAATGAGTGAGGATTCGTGGACGACAAACAAAGACATAAAAGACTGCGCCTGATGATAAAGAAGCTGAATAAGGACCGCAAAAAACAGAACCAGAAAATCGATATACTCTGCAACGATCTTATTGCTGCCCAGAGGAACTTTATCAAAAGGCTTGGCATCATAAATTTTGCAGCAAATTTTTATGAATCCCTCATTGGGGTTACCGACCTTAACAAGCTGCTCTATACCGCTGTTGAATTTTTCAGAACCGAAAATCCAGATGTAAATATTACCTTCTTTTTGCGTCAGGAAGAAAACTTCGAAATGTTTATATTCGAGAGCGGCCAGCCAATAGCCATTGAGAAGCAATACATCGAAAGTTGTTTCACGCCGGAACTGATGGACAATATCTCCAAGTCGAACAAGGTCTGCTCCCTCGACGATATGTTTGCTATGGGTCTGCAGGGCAACCTTAACGAATTAAATAAAATATCCGCAGTGACGATTCCTCTTGGCCTTCTCGGCTCATCCTTAGGTTTTATTCTAATCTACCGCTCATCGGAGAACAAGCTTACTGCCGATGAGATAGGCAGAATTTCCGCCGTAATCAACGGGCTTTCCAGGGCGATTACTTCATGCCAGACACTTTCAAGCGCCGCAGATTGATCATATCGTTGCTAAGGTTTTTTTAGTCCCGCGGCGAGGGCGGCGGCGCGCAGCTTGTCGCCGGCGGGCCCGGGTGACTTGTTAAAAAGAACATCCAGCAATTTCGTATATTCCTGAAGAGCATCCAGCGTCCGCTTCCAACCACCGGCATCTTTAGAACGAAACTCATTAACCATATCCAGGCAGATAACCAGATAAGCCGCTCTCGCCTGCTGTCTGACAGTGGCGCCGTCGGCAAAACCCGCTTCGATTTGGGGCTTCAATTTTGTTCGCAGCTCGACAAGCCGTTCGTTGCTGTCGGGCAGAGTTTCGACATTTGCCGGTTTCTGTACGCGAATACGATAAAAGTCCTTGCCGGCACGGCGAACCTTGCTGCCACCGTTTTCTGTGATGACACAACCGGCAACTTCGATAATGCGATCGCCGAATCTGGTGATTGTCTCGTCCTCGGGCATTGATGGGCGAGTAGTGTTGCGATAGATATCCTTTATTTCCCAGCCTTGTTGCTGCATCCAGCGGTAGCCTTTAATTACGCCAACTATAGTTGCTGCCGTGGCGGCATTATTATCAGCGTCCCAGCCAAAATTGAAAGCGAGAATCAGAGTATTCACCAAGTCACCTTGGCCATAGAGCAAAGCGGCGACCGTTGCAGCAGTGCAGAGTTCGTAGCCGTTCTGGTTGCGCATTCTACTTTCATGAAGCGTGTATTTATCCCTAATGAGCTGGCGAGTGATCCGCCAGTCGCCGGTGTTTTGCTTATACCACAGGCGGACATCTTTAATAATAGGTAAAATCTTGCTGTCAGGATCGACCGAAGCCAAGCCGGCATCGAGGATAACGTCAATATCATCAGCAAAAAAAGCTGTAGCAATCATCGTGGTGAATAGCTGTGTAGTTTGTGCCGGCTCGGCGTCAATTGTAACATGAGTGTAATTCAGGCCGATGCGGGCGGCGGTCTTAGGCATTCCCGGGGCGATAAGGCCAAATGATTCGCATATAAACTGGCCGGAGATGTTGAAGCCGGACCAGGGATTCAGAGCGAGATTACCGGTCAGCGGAGGATCGATGCCGATATCCATTAGCTGCCGGGCGTACAGGTTAGCGCACCAGATGTGGGTGTTAATGTGCTTTTTCCATAACGAGGTAATCCGTTTCGGGCTGAGCAGAACGACTTGATCCCGCTGCATTGCGGATATATAAACCCATTCGATGTCTGTGTCGTCATCCGTCTGGGCACCATTTACAAGAGAGGGCGTGTATTGCAGAACATTTCCTGGTTCATTATAATATTTGTTCTCGTGAGGCAAACCGTTAAGATTGCCGAGCAGTTGGGCAAGAAGGCCACCACGGATTTTATCTTCGAGGTCCTCGGCGGATATTTCTACGAACTGCCGGGCCCCGGTATCCATTTGCCTGCCGTCAGACCACGTTAGGGCGATCGCCGAGTCAATTATGATAGAATGCCACAGAAAAACAATGGTGGATAGCACGAATAATTTTTGATACATAATATTTCTCCTCTTGAATTTGGTAGAATTATAACCTAATTTTCTTGCAATATCAGTTTTTTCTGTTAAATTTATACCTACGTAGCTGGGAACTGATCCTGACGGGCAGGTAGCTCAGTTGGTAGAGCAACGGACTGAAAATCCGTGTGTCGGCGGTTCAAATCCGCCCCTGCCCACTTTTGAAATGCCTTGTTTTTCGCCTGAATTCGATGATTTTTCGGTGAAATCAGGGCCTTTTTCATTTTGTGATGTCACTATCTTATCGTCCAGATTAGTCGCCGAAAATCCAGATAAATTGTCACTTTTCGGTAGCAGGCGCGGTAGCAAATTTTCCTGACTTGATACAGACTGATTGTCTGTGCCGGTAGCTTTCTGTTTTTGGCTTTCCGGCAAGCGGTCAAGGTCCGGCAGAGAATTGATTGCTGCCGATTCCTGGCCGCGTAAAACGTGAGTGTATCGGCTCATGGTCAAGTTAATGTCACTGTGTCGCATAAGCTGTTGTGCCGCCTTTGGGTGGACGCCGGCCGCTGCAAGCATGGTCCCGAACGTGTGGCGTAGTCCGTGAAAATTGACTATGCCCCTGTCCGGCTCGATCTCAATACCGGCATCTTCGATATCTTTGCGAAGCATCCGGGCCATGTTTGTCTTGTACGGTAGCTTGAACGCCTGGGCTTGTGGCAACTTGGAGTCAAAGAACGCTTTGAGCTTTTCAGCTGTTGCCGGTTTAAGCGGCAATGAAGCGTCCTGGCCGTTCTTTGTATGCTGTCCGCTCAAAATAACATAGCCGTTCTTGAAATCAAAATCCGATACTCTTAATGAACGTAGCTCGTCACTTCTAAAGCCTGTTTCGCAGGCTATTTGATACACTATGGCCCTCTGTGGACCGCTCAGGCCGTAGCTGACGCCTGCCGTCTCGGTATAGGCCATAAGCGTTCTGAGTTCATCTGGCTCAAGCGCAGCTTTCTTTTGTTTTTGTGCCTTTGTCGCTGTCAGGTGTTCAAGTGGATTCCGCAATACTCTGCCGTCTTTCACAAGCCAGCGGCAAAACGCTTGACAGGCTTTCAGGTAGTAGTTACGAGTAGTCTGGCTTGCTTCACCCGTCACCTTGTCGATCAGCTTATCGTTTTCGTCTCTGGCTTTGACAGTTTTTTTGAGCCTTGCGATTTCCTGCTGCAATTTGCTGGGCCGCATGTCGGTAAAATAGTTGAATCCAGCAAATCGCAGCAGGAAATCGCAAAGCTCAAAAACCCTGTCAAAGCCAGAGACGAAAAC
>WOR8_10004687_pt1 | contig 19166 bp, 20 predicted proteins | sample DeeMarSeWOR38_10_FD_19890 | JGI IMG/M metagenome (IMG submission 19890)
GTTTGCGGGGATCGATGGTCCGCATCAAGCCGCCGGAGTGCAGCCTTGCTGCCGTGCAAGACAGGCTGATGGGTGACAGGGGCCGTTATTCTATCTGCCTGTTTTATCGGTCGTTCGGCTCGCAGGCTCGGGGCGGATATGCGAGAATGCGCGCCTCGCAGGATCCGCAGCCGGTTTTTTGCCAGGATCGTCCGGCCGACAGCTCCCGGCCCCGCGCATTCGTTCAACCTCTTGATTATGGAAGAAGCCTCTTGATCACTACCGCCAATATCACCATGCAGTTCGGACCCCGGCCGCTGTTCGAGAACATCTCGGTCAAATTCAGCAATGGCAATCGCTACGGCCTGATCGGCGCCAACGGCTGCGGCAAATCCACCCTGATGAAGATTCTGGGCGGCGATCTGGAGCCGACCTCGGGCAATGTCAGCGTCGAGGACAATGAGCGCGTCGGCAAGCTGCGGCAGGATCAGTTCGCCTTCGAGGACCATACCGTGATGGACACCGTCATCATGGGTCATGCCGAGCTCTGGCGGGTGAAGCAGGAACGCGACCGCATCTATTCGCTGCCGGAAATGAGCGAGGAGGATGGTATGCGGGTCGCCGACCTGGAGGTGCGTTTCGCCGAGCTGGATGGCTATACCGCCGAGGTGCGCGCCGGCGAGCTGCTGTCGGGTCTGGATATCCCGCTGGAGCAGCATACCGGTCCAATGAGTGCCGTGGCGCCGGGCTGGAAACTGCGGGTACTGCTGGCGCAGGCGCTGTTCGCCGAACCGGACATCATGCTGCTCGACGAACCGACCAACAACCTGGACATCAATACCATCCGCTGGCTGGAAAGCGTGCTCAATGCACGTAACAGCACCATGGTGATCATCTCCCATGACAGGCACTTCCTGAACAGTGTCTGTACGCACATGGCCGACCTGGATTATGGCGAACTGCGTGTCTACCCCGGCAATTACGACGACTACATGATCGCCTCGACCCAGGCGCGTGAACGGCAGTATGCCGATAATGCCAGGAAGAAGGCGCAGATCGCCGATCTGCAGGCCTTTGTCAGCCGCTTCTCGGCGAATGCCTCCAAGGCCAGGCAGGCGACCTCGCGCGCCAGACAGATAGAGAAGATCAAGCTCGACGAGATCAAACCGTCCAGCCGCGTGAATCCCTTCATCCGCTTCGACCAGAGCCGCAAGCTCTACCGACTGGCGCTGGAAGTGGAGGACCTGGGCAAGGGATATGACGGGACACCGCTGTTCAGCGGTCTCGACCTGGTGGTCGAGGTCGGCGAGCGCGTCGCCGTGATCGGCCCGAACGGCATCGGCAAGAGCACGCTGCTGCGGACCCTGGTCGGGGACCTGACGCCCGACAGCGGCACCGTCAAGTGGTCCGAGAATGCCGGGATAGGTTATTACGCCCAGGATCACGCCGCCGATTTCGCCAGCGATATGCCGCTGTTCGAATGGATGAGCCAGTGGAGGAAGCCCGGTGACGACGAGCAGGCGATCCGCGGTACGCTCGGCCGGATGCTGTTTTCGCAGGACGAAATCAATAAACCGGTCACAGTGCTGTCAGGTGGCGAGCAGGGGCGCATGCTGTTCGGCAAGCTCATGCTGCAGCGGCCGAATATCCTGGTCATGGACGAGCCGACCAATCACCTGGACATGGAGTCCATCGAGTCGCTCAATACCGCACTGGAGAACTTCCCGGGCACGCTGCTCTTCGTGAGTCACGACCGCGAGTTTGTCTCTTCGCTGGCGACACGCATCATCGAGCTGACACCGGACGGTGTGGTCAACTTCAGCGGCAGCTACGATGATTACCTGCACAGCCAGGGCGTCGAGGTTATGGGCAGGACCGGCACCTGAACGGGTCGGTGATGTCACCTGTGTATTGAGCTTCGCATTGGCACAGAATAACCGAAGGTGTTCGCTCAGGATTTATGCAAAACATGTGGGCGAGCGCGCTTCATTGACTGGTTTCACGCATTCAGCTACTGAATAAGGGATGGGCAGGGATCGCTTCCTGAAGCCGCGATGAGCAGACGCAGCCAGAGAAAGGCGAATACAGTAATCGTGCTTGATTTCGAGACCACCGGTTTGTCCCCTGATCACGGAGACCGGGCCATCGAGATCGGTGCGGTGCGTGTCGAGCATGGCGTCATCACGGACCGGTTTCAGCAACTGATGAATCCCGGCAGGCGGATAAATTCCTTCATCGAAAACTATACCGGCATCACCAATGCCATGTTGCGTGATGCTCCGGCCTGCAGGGAGGTCATGACTGAATTCAGCGACTTCATCGAGGATTTCGACATGGTCGCGCATAACGCCTCGTTTGACAGGCGTTTCCTCGAGGCCGAGCTGGGGCAGATCCGGCGAGGCTATGCGGGTGAATTCGCCTGCTCCATGCTCGTCTCCCGGCGCATCTATCCCGATGCCCCGGGTCACAGGCTGGGTGCCCTGGTGGAATACAAGTCGCTGCCAACCGATGGCACCTTTCACCGCGCACTTGCCGATGCGGAGATGACGACGCATCTCTGGCTGCGGATGCTGGATGACATCGCGGACACGCATCGCATCGCAGACATCCCGTTTGCACTCATGCAGCAGTTGTCGACGGTCTCAAAGGCTTCCGCGTCAGCATTTCTGCAACGATGGCGTCGGCAGGGCTGAGGGTAACGACCGGCATCCGGCTACGGCCTGCCTGTCGCCTTGCGAGGGAGCTGGCAAGCTGGCTGCTTGCCCGCGCTGCGCTCATCCGGTCGCTCCGGGCGCCTTGTTTCACAAAGGCTTTCAGTGGAAGCCGGCGATGAGGTTTTAACCTGGCGGGAGTTTCGAGATAATGCCGCCCGGGCAAAGCGAACTTGGGAAACAGGTGCTGCATGGAAAAACAATATGAAGAAGCCGGCAAACACAGGGGCTTGACCCCCGCGCGGACCAGGGCACTGATGGTGCTGGTCGCTGTGATTACCGCCATTGCCATATGGCTGGTGCCGGTTGACGAAAAGCAGGCGCCGCCGCCCCTGCCTGAATTGCCGTCTGCGCAGGGCACAACCGAGGCGCTTCCGCTGCCCGACGCGCCGGGCATGTCCGGCGCGCTTCCGCCAGTGTCTGAATCAGCTACATCTGGTGCACTGCCGTCGCCGTCCGGGCCGGCGACGTCCGCGGACGTCCCGCCACCGTCCACGGGTCCATCCGAGGCGCTCGCGCTGCCGCCGCCACCGGGCGGGATCGGTACCGTCACCAACGGCGGCGAGAGGGCGCGGGCCTTCATCTACGAATTGCGGGCCGGTGGCGCGCAGCCCGATCCGGAAGTGGTTTTCGCCGAGGCTGAGCGCATGCAGGGCGAGGGCAACCTGGAAGATGCCTACCTGCTGTATCGCTACGCGGCCCGCCACGGCCAGGCACAGGCGGCCATGAACCTCGGCACCCAGGCCGATCCGGCCTCCCACTCCGCGGCGAGCAGTTATCTGCCGGAGCCGGAGCCCGGGCAGGCGTACAAGTGGTACAGCATGGCGGCGGCCGCCGGCAACGGGGAAGCGGCGCAGCGGCTGCAGGATCTGCGCAAGCGCGTGCAGCGGGACGCCGAGGCCGGGGACGAGCAGGCCCGGCGCCTGTTGCTGCAGTTGCAATGATTACCGGGAGATTGTGATCATGAAGAAAGTCTTACTTGCGCTCATTATCGCCATGGTGTCTTTCCCGGGCATGACTGCCGGGGCGGCGGCTGCTGCCGACAAGCCGCTGCTGATGGCAGGCAAACACAGTCTTTACCAGCGGGTGCTGTCCGTGCCCGGCGCCCGGATCGCCGACAAGCCGGGCGCCCGGGCCAGCACGGCGGTGGTGCCGTTTACCGCCTTCTATGTCTATGCGCGCCAGGAGGAGGGCGGCCGGGAATGGGTCGAGGTTGGCACCGATCGTCACGGCACTCGCGTGGGCTGGTTACCTGCTACCGACAGCATCGAGTGGAACCATGGGCTGACGGCCGCCTTTCGTGACCCGGCGGGCCATGACCGGGTACTGCTCTTCAGGGACAGCGATTCCCTGCGCCAGCTTGCCGGCCAGGGTAACCTGAAGGCATACAAGCGGCTCTACGGTGAGGCGGTGCAGGGGCAGCTGTCCGATGATTCGCCCGTGGTCGCCATTCAGCCGCCCGGCTACATTGATATTCGAGAGGATTTCTACCTTGTGCCGATTCACCGCTACGAGGATGTTTTCCTCGGCAACGAGAAGGCGCGCCTGTTGCAGGTGTCGAGTGTCCCGCTCGCCGGTGGGGCCGCGGGTGGCAAGCGGGGCTACACCGCGGGGCTGGTGTTTGTCGTCGACTCGACCCTGTCGATGCAACCCTACATCGAACGTAGCCGCAAAGCGGTGAGCACGATCTTCGAGACCCTCGACGGGGCCGACCTGCTGGGCCAGGTGAACTTCGGCCTGGTGGCCTATCGCGATAACGTGGCGACGCCTATGCGGGTGTGAAGCAGGCGATCGAGGCGATCGACTGGTCGGGCCACGATGCCCGCTACATCGTGCTGGTGACCGATGCCGGCGCGCGCGAGGCCAGTGACCCGCTGTCCAGCACGGGGCTTGATGCCGAACGCCTGCGGGAACTGGCCCAGGAGAAGGGCATCGCCATTTTCGTGCTGCACCTGCTGACCACGGCAACCATGCCGGACCAGGCAGCGGATGCCGAGCAGTATCGCCGGTTGGCGGACTTCCCGGGCATCGGCAGCCTCTACTACGGCGTGTCCACCGGCGATGTCCAGGAGTTTGGCCGTGTGCTGGATGCACTGGCGGGCCAGATTACCGGGCAGGTGCAGATGGCTTCCTCGAACAGGCAACCTCCGGCACCGGAGCCGGCAAGTGGCAATGCGCAGCTGGCCGAACTGCAGGCCAGGGTGGCGAAGCTGGGCTATGCGCTGCGCATGCAGTACCTGCAGAAGACCCGGGACGGCAAGCTGCCCAGCGTGTTCGACGCCTGGCTGCTGGATCGCGACTTTCGCGACCCGGCACGCAACACCCTGGACGTGCGGGTGCTGCTCAGCCGTGACCAGCTTTCGGACCTGAGTGACGTGCTCACGCAGGTGCTCGAGGCGGCCGAAGACGGCCTGCTGTCACCGCAGAACTTCCTCAGCGAGCTGAAGAGCCTCGCGGCGACGGCGACGCGTGACCCCGAGCAGCTGGGGGCCACCACGGCCACCACGGCGGGCACGGGCAGCAGCCTGGCGGACCTGGGCTTCATGCGCGAGTACATCGAGGACCTTCCCTACACCGGCGAGGTGATGGGGCTGTCGCTGGATGACTGGCAGAGCTGGTCCACGCAGGAGCAGATTGCCTTCCTTAATCGCCTGGAGGAGAAGATCGGCTACTACCGTGCGCTGCACGATCACACCGACCTCTGGGTCAGTCTGGATGGCGGACCGGTCAGTGGTGATTCGGTCTACCCCGTAGAGCTGGAACAGCTGCCCTGAGGCCGGCGGGTTACTGCAGGGCGTGAATACCGAATCTGCCGCAGGGGCTGAATCCAGGCACTCCACCATCTACCTGCTGCATGACGTGGTCAAGAACCGTGAGGCCAAGGGTGTGGCGTTCCGACTCAGGGTGCCGAGTCTGCGCATCGACCAGGGCGAGAAGATCGCGCTGATCGGTGAATCGGGCAGCGGCAAGTCGACCCTGCTGGATATGCTGGCTTTCATCCTGCAGCCTTCAGCCGCCGGTGCCTTCCGCTTTCGTCCCGATGACGGCAAGCCCGCCATCGACGTGGATGCCTGCTGGCAGAATGACGATCTCAACCGGCTGGGTGATATGCGCAAGCGCCATATCGGCTATGTCATGCAGACCGGCGGCCTGCTGCCCTACCTGTCGGTGCGCGACAACATCAGCCTCTGCCGTCGCGTGCTTGGCCTGCGGCGGGACGGGACCGTCGAGCACCTCGCCGAGATGCTTGGTATCGTCAACCAGCTGAAGAAACGCCCGGATGCACTGTCCACGGGTGAACGACAGCGGGTGGCCATCGGTCGTGCGCTGGCCCACCGGCCCGCGATTGTGATTGCGGACGAGCCCACCGCCTCGCTGGACCCGTACGCGGCGGAGAATGTCATGTCACTGTTTCTCGGGCTGGCGGAAGAGTTCAACAGCACGGTGATCCTGGCCAGTCACGCCTGGCGCCACGTCAAGGAGCTCGGGCTGCGCCGGCTGTCCCACAGAACCACGCATACCAGGGACAGCAAGCTGACCGAAACCGTGGTGAGTGGCTGAATTCATGATCAGGAACCTGTTCAAGATCTTCCGGCTGGCTACCCGCGACTATCTCCATGAGTGGCAGATGTCGGTGTGCTTCGTGCTCGGGCTGGCGGCAGTACTGGGGCCCATGATGGTGCTGTTCGGACTCAAGTTCGGCATTGTAGGGGCCATGATGGACCAGCTGATCGAGGACCCCGGTAACCGCGAGATCCGGCCCGTCGGCAGTGGCCGCTACGAACACAGCTGGCTGGAGAGTGTGCGCAAGCGGCCGGAGGTTGCCTTCCTGGTGCCGCGCACCCGCAGTATTGCGGCGACCATCGAACTGGCCAGCGAGCACGTGCCCCGCATTGTGCCCGTGGAGCTGATTGCTTCCGATCATGGCGACCCGCTGCTCGCGCCCGGTTCACCGGTGCCGGAAGGCCTGGACCGGGTGGTGCTGTCGCGCAGCAGTGCGAACAAGCTGGCTGTCAAGGCGGGAGACCGGCTGGATGGCAGCCTGGTCCGGCGTTATCTCGGCCAGCAGGAACGGGTGCACCTGCCCCTGACCGTTGCCGCGGTTGCGCCGGAGCAGGCGTTCTCGCGTGACGGTGCCTTTGTCTCGGTGCGGTTGCTGGAGGCGCTGGAGGATTTCCGGGACGGGCGCACGGTGCCGGAACTTGGCTGGGACGGCGTGTCGGCGAATACCGGGCGCAGTTACCCGGGATTCCGGCTCTATGCGCGTTCTATCCATGACGTGGCGGGCCTGCGCGACGCGTTTGCCGCCATCGACGTCGACGTGCATACCCAGGCGGCCGGTATCGAGCTGGTGCAGCGCATGGATCGTAACCTGACCGCCATCTACTGGGCGATCGCCGTGATTGGCCTGGTGGGCTTCTCGCTGTCGCTGGGGGCCAGCCTGTGGGCCAACGTCGATCGCAAGCGCAAGCAGTTGTCGGTGCTGCGCCTGGTGGGATTTCGCACCAGCGACATCGTCTGGTTTCCCATGGTGCAGTCGCTGTTCACCGCCGTGCTGGGCTGGGCGCTGGCAGTGACGATCTACTATGCGACTGCCTGGGTGATCAACGGCATGATGGCCGATCAGGTGGACGCGGGACAGCAGGTCTGCCGGCTGTTACAGATACACTATGCCATCGCCCTGGGCCTGACCAGCGGTGCCGCCGTCATTGCGGCGGGCCTGGCGGGTATGCGCTCGGCGCGTATCGAACCGTCCGAAGGGCTGCGCGAACTCTGAAGCCGGCAGGGCAGGCCACTGTGGCAGCCGGTTGCCTCAGTCGAGGCGGGTGACTGGTTTCCTTGCGCTGTCGAGTTCCAGTTCGGCAATCACGCCGCGGTGATCGGACACCGCATCGGGAATCACCCGGTAGGAACGGAATGAAATCCCCGGTGACACCAGTATCCAGTCGAGACGTTCGCCAAACGCCGGGAAGGTTTCGAGGCCCGCATCTTCAGGGCTGTACGCGGTGAGCGCAAGCGCCTGGCTGATGTGCTGTACGGTGGAATTCCTTTCCCACCCGGCATTGAAATCACCCATGATGACAACGGGACGCCGCCGGCCCTGCAGGGTGGCGATCAGTTCCGCCGCCTGCTGTTTGCGAGTGGCCTCGCTGGCAAAGTCCAGATGGAGGGAGACGATGTCAACGTCGACGTCGGGTCTTCCCGGCCAGCTGACAGTCGACACCACAAAGCCTTTCGGCACCGGCGACAGGGAAGGATCAAAGGTGACGGCCTGAGGGTCTTTCAGGTCCAGCCTGGCAATCAGGGCCGTGCCGTAGGCAAGCCCCAGTCCGTCGACATGCATGCCGTGTACCGACTGTCTGAAATCACCGTTATTTGCGAGATAATCAATGTGATTGAAATTACCGCTCCAGAAGGAGGGGCCATCTGCTTCCTGCAGGGCGACCACATGTGCCTCGCTGTCCCTGAGCAGGTTGGCTATGTGTTTCAGGTTATCCAGTGTTGTGGCAGAACGCTGCAGCAACTGGTGGAAACTCTCACCGCGCCCGTGCGCAATATTTACCGTCATCAGCCGGAGGCTGCCGTCACTTGTCCCGCTGGTCTGGCTGGCAGCAGGGCGGTAAGAATGAACAGGGGGGGTGGTGTCGCGGTGGAGTGTTGCGCAGCCTGAGAGCAGCAGGCCCGACAGCAGCAGGCCCGGCAATAACACCCCCCCGCGTGTGGTCAACTGACTCACTGGCCGCGTACCGTGTAGGCGGCCAGTTCGGTCCTGAGCCAGTCGCTGGTTCTGACTTCGTTGCCCTGCTGGTCGATAACCCGGTAGGGTTCTCCACTCACCAGGCTGCGGGTTGCGCACAACCCGATAAAATCGTCAGGTGATGTTATGTCGTCCCGGAAGTGCCGGTATTTCTTTTCCATGTGTTCAGCGGCCTTGACCGGCGTGTACTCGTTGTCGTTGCGGATGAACGTCAGGCCGGAGCCGGCAACACGGTCGATCAGGTACTGGATGGTTGCATCGACCTGCACGGTTGGTTCGCTCCTGGCCAGGCCGGAGGTCAGCAGCAGGCAGATCACCAGTGCGATGCCGGTGGTGAATGCCAGGTGTGTGTTGCGTGGTTTCATTGTTGTCTGTCTGCAGTGCCCCGGTGAATGGCTGGTCTGGCGCCAGGCGGGGCAGGGCCTGGTTGCTACAATGTTCATTTGAAACAGTCTGTTGCAGCGGAACGGGTATTGTGACTCTGTCACCGCGGAAGTCAGTGGGCGTTGTGCCGGGCGGCGGCGAATGAGGCCGAAGGTTATTCTAGTGATCATTGGGTATGGAAAAAAGGTATCAGGGCACATTTTTTGCCTGTATTCCGGTATCAAAGGCGTCCTGCTGGCCTTTTACCTCATGTTCTGCCGGGGTGGCATTTGCCCGCAGGCAGATGCAACGGTGCCGCAGTACAGTGCATTTGCAGCCTGCCCATGTCCGCGGCCTGTATCCACTTGCATGTGAGCTCGCCTGATGAATTGCGGGAAGCGTGTGTCTGGTCTGGTTATGTATACTGCAGCGGTTACTGCAGTTCGCACGACTCAAACGGCAAACATGATAATCAACAACGCAAAGGAGACGGGGCATGAAAAGGTATGTTGCGGAGTTTTTCGGGACATTCTGGCTTGTTCTTGGCGGCTGTGGCAGTGCGGTTCTGGCTGCGACATTCCCCGATGTCGGCATCGGTCTGCTGGGTGTGTCGCTGGCATTTGGTTTGACGGTGCTGACCATGGCCTACGCCATTGGACATATCTCCGGCTGCCATCTGAATCCGGCAGTGTCGGTCGGACTCTGGGCAGGTGGGCGTTTCGAGGCGAACCAGTTGCCGCCTTACATCCTGGCGCAGGTCCTTGGCGGACTGTTTGCCGGCGGGGTGCTGTTTGTTATCGCCAGTGGAGCGGCCGGTTTCGATGTCTCGGCAGGCTTCGCGTCCAATGGTTACGGTGAACATTCACCGGGTGGTTATTCACTGCCTGCGGCGCTCGTCACGGAGATTGTCATGACCGCGATGTTTCTGCTGGTCATTCTCGGCGCAACGGACAGGCGTGCACCGCAAGGCATGGCGCCGATCGCAATAGGTCTGTGCCTTACCCTGATTCACCTGATCAGCATCCCGGTGACCAATACCTCGGTGAACCCGGCACGCAGCACGGGCGTCGCCGTTTTCGTCGGTGACTGGGCGGTCTCGCAACTGTGGATGTTCTGGCTGGCACCTGTCATCGGTGCCGTGATCGGTGCAGTCATCTATCGTTACATTGGCGGCGCTGAAGACTGACGGGAGGATAAACGGGTTCAGACCGGTTGCCCGCCAATACTGGCAGTAACCGGGATCTGCCCCGCTGTGCGCTTACTCAGGGCACGCCCCGGGTTATTGCCGCGGAAGCGCGAGGAAAAGACACGGCCGACACACCCGGTTTTACTGGCCCGATGCCGGCGTCGTATCGCCGACCAGCGTGTGACCGCTGATCCGGGTTATAACCGTCCTGCCGTTCTCGATTGTGTAAAGGGCATGTTCGCGGTACCGGCTGACCATTTCCTCACCGTCCTGGATGACGTTTTCGGTTACGGTTGAGTACGACTGTCCGCTCATGCCGTCCGGCATGATGTGTATCACTGTGTAATCGCGCCGGTAGTCGTATTCCTCCGCGGTTGCCCAGCCTGCGTCAATCAGGCCAAGGTACTCGTCCCTGTCGAGTCTCACTTTCGCCATCCATTTGTCATGGGGAAACTCGATAATCTTTTCGAACGTCTCGCCCAGGTAATTGCCGATGCCTGCCGTGTCGCGCTGCTGCGCGGCGGCGTCCGTTGCATTGATAACCTGCTGTATCTGTGCCTCGGTGATCCTGTCTGCCGCCCGGGCGGGGAGTGCCAGTAAAGCGGCTATCAGCATGCCGTATAATCGTCTGTTCATGTCATCTGTCGCTGCGCCGGATCGAATGATTGATGCCGCAGATCGGGGAGCGGCAGGTCATGGGGTTCTCCGTGCCACCCGCTTACTGCCGGTAATGTAAATTCTGCGTAAAGGTGCCGTCGTTATTGTTGACGGACGTCATATTCCCGGTAATGCCGGCATAGTTTCCGGTGCCGCCGGTAATAGTGATGTTCGAGGCGCCCTGATCGAATTCCCTTCCTGCCACCTGGATGGTGCCGTCTTCCAGTGTCAGCGTCCACTGACACTGGAAACTGTGTCCGATGCGTGTACGTATACAGATACCGCTGTTGTTGCCGATCTCCTGCATGTCCGCATCCAGCAGTGGCTGATCGAAGACCAGGATATCGCCTGGCGAGTCACCGGTTTCGCCGGTGTCGATGAATTGCGCAGGGCTGCTGCGCGCATCTGCAATGGTGACCAGTGTCTGCGTGGCTTGCTGCGTGCAGGCCGCCAGTCCTGGCAGGATTGCCGCCAGCAGGATGCTCCATCCGCGATGCGATAATGGTTTCACTATGCCGGTTACCGGAAAATGGTTTCACTGCACATTTGCTTCTACTATAGGCGAAAGATCTGTTCCGGCATATTGCCGTATTATGTCAGCGATTGTTGCCATTGCCCTGGATGTCACCGCGGCATGGCGATGCAGCCTGTCTGAATGCTTCCGGACAGGATCGGGGGGAACACCTGCGTATGGATATTCCTGACCTGGCGGGAAAAGGCCTCAGGCTTGTATAGACAGCGCTTAAATGGGTGCCGGGGGACGTTGCCATCATGATATTCGTCACACTGGCGCTATCCCTGTACCAGCAGTCACGGCTCATGCGCGGCATCGGGCAAGGCATGACACAGGCGGAACTCGTCGCGGAACTCGGTGAGCCGCGCCTGGAGCTTAAGCAACCGGGATTCTGCAAAAAGTCGCCTGGCCGGGGGATTGCGCGGCGGCGGGGCAGTCCGGCGTCGTGCGTTACCTGGTCTGGAGATATGGTATCGATACCTGCCTCGTGGCTGGGCCTTGCTCGGATTCACGGGTGGTGTTTTATGGTATGGGGGATGCCTGTGGGCCTGTCCCGTATTACCGCCTGCACGGAGACTATAATCAGACAATGGCAACAGCAAAGGAGCGGTTTATGCGCCTGAATCACACGACCTTTATATTCATCGGCTGCCTGCTGGGTTGCGGCAGTGCGATTGCCGGCAAGGCCACGGGGGATGACCTGTGGTGGTGGGACGATGCCTGGTGGAACGAGAGCCGGATAGAGGTGCCGGACAATTACGAGATCGAAACCGCCTGGACCAGTTATATGAGCGGCGATGTCGAGGTGCCGGCGCTGGTTGCGCGCCCCGCAGAGCCGGGCAAGTTCCCTGCTGTGCTGTTCGTGCATGGCCGGCGCGGACTGGATGACCTGGCCCAGCGGCATGCCCGGCGGGTCGCCGCGCGCGGCTTCGTGGTGCTGGCGCCGGATATCTACGGGGCGCATTTTCTCGGCACCCATCCCATCGAGCACGATTACGAACTGGAGAAGGACGTCGACGCGGCGGTGGATGTGCTGCTGGCGCGTGACGACATCAGCACGGACAGGGCCTGCCTGTACTCGCATACCCGGGGCGGCTATTACGCCCTGAAGGTGGCTACCACCTTCAGGCGTCAGGAGAAGGATGTTGCCTGCTACGTGTCCTACTATCCGCATCTGCAGGACCCGAATGCGCCCGAGCCGCAGCAGGTCTACGGTTATGCACCGGAGATCGAGCAGTTCACCCTGCCGATGCTGGTGTTTATCGGCGACGGGGAACAGTACCAGCGCCGCCGTGTGATCGAGACATCCATCGGCATCCTGCAGGACAGGGGCCGGGATGCGCGGCTGGTTATCTATCCCGGTGTCGGGCGCGGTTTTGACTTCCGGGATGTGAACGTGCGCACCTTTGCCGATGACCTGGCATCGAAGGATGCCGTGCAGCGGGCGGCGAAATTCATGCGCAGGCACCTGGAACAGCCGGCCGGGGTCGCCGGCACGGCGGAACCGCTGACCGGCGATGCGCTCTATAACAGCGACAGGGCACCGGAGTCGGTGCTCTACGATCTGCCACGGGAGGTGGTGCCCGGGGTGTGGTCGGCCATCGGGGCCACGGCGCCGGGAACCTATGCGAATTCCGGGCACAACAACAACCTGTCATTCGTGATTACCGCCGGGGGCGTGCTGGTGGTCAATGCCGGGGACAACTACCTGCTGGCGAAGGCCCTGCACGAGGAGATCAGGAAGATCACGGACCAGCCTGTGAAGTACGTGGTGCTGGAGAACGGTCAGGGGCATGCGATGCTGGGTTCGGGCTACTGGAAGGAGCAGGGAGTGCCGGTGATAGCACATGTCGATGCCGCGCACGAGATCGAGGAGCAGTCGTTTGCGCTGCTGGAGCTGATGCAGGCGCGTGCCAAGGAGAAGGCCGGGGGAACGAAGGTGGTGATGCCGGATGAGACCTTTGAAGAAAAAATGGTGATCGAGCTGGGTGGCGAGCGGATTGAACTGCTGAGCCTGGGGCCTGCGCACAGCCCCGGTGACATCATCGTCTGGCTGCCGGAGAAAAAGCTGGTGATCGCCGGGGACATGGCCTTCCATCAGCGCATGCTGCCGCTGTTCGAGCACACCGATTCCGCGGCCTGGATCGAGACCTGGGACAAATTCGAGGCGCTGGGCGCCGAGGTGGTCATACCCGGGCATGGCGAGCCGACTGACATGGCGACGGTAAGAAAATACACGCGCGATTACCTCGCGTACCTGCGCGAAAAGGTCGGGGAAGTGATCGGCAACGGCGGTACGCTGCAGGATGCCTACGAGATTGACCAGTCACCGTACATGCACCTGCCAACGGCGGAGTTCCTGGCCAGGCGCAATGCGGGGCAGGTGTTCCAGAGTATGGAATTTGATTTCTAGCGGGTTTGCCGGACTACGGTGCTGGCGGACCTGATCCAGCCTGCGATGCTGAACGCGGTCTTTGCATCACGCAGGCCGGGTTAGCCCGAAGGGCGTAACCCGATACCAGTGCTACATGCCCTTGCTCTGTATCAGGGTCCACTGCATGAGCTGGGCCACCATTGCCTCGGCGTCACTGTCCTGGCCGTGGCTGCGCAGCCACCCGGCTGCCCAGCGATGCGCCCAGGCGCTGGCGTTGCTGTTGCTCGGGTTCTGCTGAACCTGTCCGGTATTGGCGAGGTACAGAAAGAACGCGCGCGACAGGGCGTGTACTGTCGCGGTTTTGCGGTCGGGGTAGTGCCACTTGCAGAGTCCGCGGGTCGTGTAGCGGTCCGGGATGCTGCGACGGCGGACGGGGCGTGGCGGGATGCGCCCCCAGTTGCATTCCTCTGCCGGGTAGCCGGCGCCCTGCCAGACATTGACCTTGATGCGGTACATGTGTTCCGGCCGTGGTGGCCCGGTTGTGTGGCTGTCGCGCGGTTTCCAGCAGGTGCTGAGGGTGATCGTGGGGCTGTCGCCGCCGGGTTGCGGCTTGTGCTGCGAGTCGGTCATCGGGCTGAGGCGGACCCAGTCAAGCAGGTGCAGGTCATAGCCGGACAGCCTGTCGAGCACGAAGCCGACGGCATCCGCGGCATTGGTCCTGTCGGTGACATCGATCGCCTGTCTCTGCATGTCCTGTCCTCGCGCCGGTGCCTGAGCACGGTAAAGCAGGTATCGACAGCGGATTGCGCTTATATTAGTTGAAAATATTCGCGATCACTACCGCGTCCCGTCCGCAGCCTGTGTGTGATTGTCAGCGGCAGGACGTGGTATTGTGCGCTGCAAGCGGTCGGGGACGGAACTCGTACAGCAGGGGACAGAGGACTTATGACGATCGATGAAAGCGACCTGAAACTGCTGCTGAAGGCGCTGGGATTTGCCGCGCACAAGCACAAGGACCAGCGGCGCAGGGACATCGAGGCATCACCCTACATTAATCATCCCATCACGCTGGCCAATATCCTTTGCAACGAGGCACGTGTCACGGACAGCGAGGTCATCTGCGCGGCACTGCTGCATGACACGGTGGAGGACACCGATACCACGGCTGTGGAACTCGAGCAGGAGTTCGGTGCCGCGATCCGCGATATTGTCATGGATGTGACCGATGACAAGACCCTGGGGAAGGCCGAGCGCAAGCAGCTACAGATCGACCACGCCGCGCACATCGGCGACAAGGCCAAGCTGGTCAAGCTGGCGGACAAGATCAGCAACCTGCGCGACATGGCCAGCTGTCCGCCGTCTGGCTGGGATCTGGAGCGACGCCGGGAGTATTTCGACTGGGCGAAGGCGGTCATCGACCGGCTGCGTGGTGTGCACGGCGAGCTGGAGACGATTTTCGACGAGGCCTATTCGCGGCGACCATAGGAAGGGCTGCAGCCAAGATGGCGGGGCGGGTGTGGTCGCGATCAGAACACCCGCTGGGTACACTTGGCAGCATTGCCACGACATAGCCGATCGCTCCAGGTAACCAAATGGAAGACAACGCGAACCGAATTGCCTGTCCGAACTGCGGCCAGGAAATCGACGTCAACGAGTTGCTGTATCACCAGCTCGATGAGGAACTGGGCCGTAAATACGCGGCGAAGCTTGCCGCGGAACAACAGAAATTCCAGGGGCAGCTGGACAGCCTCGAGCAGCAGCGGCGCAGCCTGGAGGCGGAAAAGAAGCAGTTCCGGCAGACGCTCGACGAGGAACTCGCTGCGAGGCTCAGGGCGGAGAAAAAGAAACTCGAGGGCGAACTGAGAAAACAGGCGGAAGATGAGCAGGCCGAACAGGTGAAGGCCCTGCAGGACGAGCTCAACGAGAAATCGAAAAAACTCCAGGACTTCAACAAGGCCAGGTCCGACATCGAGCGTCTGAAACGCGAAAAGGACGAGCTCAGGGCGGCGATCGAGGCCGAGTCGGAGAAGAGACTCAACGATATCCTGACCGAAGAGCGCAGGAAGATACACGCCACGGAGGAGGAAAAGGCCCGGCTCAAGCTGTCCGAGCGTGAACACGTCATCGAGCAGCTCAAGGACCAGCTCAGGGAGGCACAGCGCAAGGCAGAGCAGGGGTCGATGCAGCTTCAGGGCGAGGTGCAGGAACTGGCCATCGAGGACTGGCTCCAGGAGAATTTCCCGCTGGATACCATAGAGGAGATCAAGAAGGGGGCCAGGGGCGGTGACTGCCTGCAGCATATCCACACCCGTAGCCGCAAGCAGTGCGGCAGCGTCTACTACGAGAGCAAGCGCACCAAGGCCTTCCAGCCCGGCTGGATCGAGAAATTCAAGAACGATATCCGTGAGCGGGGTGCGGATGCCGGGGTGCTGGTGACGGAGGCAATGCCCCCCGACATGGACCGGATGGGTTTCCGGGACGGCATCTGGATCTGTTCGTTCGAGGAGTTCAAGGGCCTGTGCGTGGTCCTGCGGGAATCCCTGATCCAGTTGAGCAACGCCATCACCATTCAGGAGAACAAGGGCGACAAGATGGGCATGCTCTACGATTTCCTCACGAGCAACGAGTTCCGCCTGCAGATCGAGGCGATCGTTGAGGGTTTTGTCCAGATGCAGGGCGATCTGGAGTCGGAGAAGCGTGCGATGCAGGGTATCTGGAAGAAACGCGAGAAACAGATCGAGAAGGTCCTGCTCAACACCAACTACATGTACAGCTCCATCAGGGGGATTGCCGGCAACGCCATCCAGGCCGTGCCGCTGCTGGAACTGCCCGAAGGTGACGAGGCTAACGATGCCTGAGGCGGTGCTGATGCCGGCATGCACCGGAACGCGGCTGATGTGCCTGGCGGCGGGCCGCGCCATGTCCGTGCCGGGCAGTGACTGTCATGTCGGCTGACCGCTACCGGATCGAGGTAGGCGGTGTTGCCGTGGAGGTGCAGCGCAAGCCCATCAGGCACACGCGCCTGGCCGTGTATCCGCCGGACGGGCGCGTGACACTGTCCGTGCCACGGCAACTCGACGAGGCGGCGGTCGAGCGGGCGGTCCTGTCAAAGCTCGACTGGATCCGCCGCAAACGGGCGTTTTTTTCCCTGCGGCCGCGCCTGCCGGGGCAGCGGCTGGTGTCCGGCGAGGGCCATTACTACCAGGGGCGCCGCTATCGGCTGAACGTGATCGAGCAGCACCGCGGCGCCGGTACGGTCGTACTGGGCGATGCCGGCACGATCCAGTTGCATGTTCGCCCGGAGCTGGATACGGCCGGGCGCCATGCCGTGCTGACGGCATGGTATCGCCGGCAGCTCAAGGCGCAGCTTCCCGGCCTGCTCGGGAAATGGGAACCGGTCATCGGTGTCGAGGTGGCGGAATGTCGCATCCGGCGCATGAAGACCCGCTGGGGAAGCTGCAATATCGGGGCGCGGCGCATCTGGCTGAACCTCGATCTTGCCAGGGCGCCGGCGGAGTGTCTTGAATACGTGCTGGTGCACGAGATGGTGCACCTGCTGGAACGCTATCATAATGACCGTTTTCACCGGCTGATGGACCGGTTCCTGCCGGACTGGAAGGACCGCAAGGAAATGCTGGAGGGCGCGCCGCTGGGGCAACTGGCTTCGGGACGGAGATGACAATGCTGAAAATTCAATCCACTGCCTTTGCCGAAGACGGGGAAATCCCCGCGAAATACACCTGCGAGGGTGATGATATCGCGCCGCCGCTGGCGTGGTCGGGCGTGCCCGAGGCTGCGCGCAGCCTGGTGCTGATCGTCGATGACCCGGATGCGCCGGATCCGCAGGCGCCGCGCATGACGTGGGTGCACTGGGTGGTGTTCAACCTGCCGCCGGATGCGAGCGCCCTGCCGGAAGGCTGCAGGGCCGGCGACCTGCCACCCGGTGCGGGCGAGGGGCTGAATGACTGGCAGCGCACCGGCTATGGCGGACCGTGTCCGCCCAGCCCATCGGCCGTCACCGCTATTTTCACAAGCTGTATGCACTGGACACGGTCCTGCCGGCCATGGAAACACCGACGAAACGGGCGGTGGAAGCCGCGATGCAGGGGCACATCCTCGCGCAGGCCGAACTGGTCGGGACCTACCGCAAGGCCGGCTGACATGTCGCGGCGATGCTGCTGTGCATACATCCCCGCGTGAGCGCCGGGTCGCTGTGCCATGATACCGATCCACGAACTGCTCAGTCGCATTCGCTGGGACGAGAGCTTCGCCCGGGCGGATTTCATCATCGGTTACTACGACCGGGTGGAAGATCGCATCATCAGGGTGCCGCTGCGTGAACTCTACTTCGAGGCCGATGACCATTTCTCCTTCGACCTGATCGATCACCAGGGTGCCCTGCACAGCATCCCGCTGCACCGGATCAAGGAGGTCTATCGGGACGGGGAACTGATCTGGCACCGTGAGCACTGACCGGGCACGACACGCGGGCCTCAGGCATTACAGGAGACATGCTGCTTGAACAACGTCCATATTGCCCGCTGGTCCGATGTGCTGGACCTGGAGGCCGACTGCAACCCGCATGACCGTCAGTACCGGCACAGGATCCTCGCCGAGGGCGATTCCTGGTTCTCCATCGGCGGCTTTCCCGGCTCCAACCTGCTGTTCCCGATGCGGCTGCAACGCCCGGCCATCCTGGTCAACCTGGGCTATCCCGGCGACACGATACGTCGCATGGCGAAGATCGCCGCGAACCACCACCTGCGCCAGGCCATGAGCCGCTCGCACGGTTATCGCTGGCATGCCATCCTGCTGAGCGGTGGCGGCAACGACCTGATCGAAGACGTTGACGGGATCGTGTTCCGGCCCGGCGGTCGTCCGGACCACCCGGCCGGTTACTGTGACGAGGACGCCCTGCTGCAAACGCTGGATGCTGTCGAACGGGGTTACCGGCGCATCGTCAGGCTGCGCGACCGCAAGGGCAGCAGTTGCCGCAACAGGCCGATCATGACCCACACCTACGATTTCGTGACACCGAGGAACTCGCCGGCGCGCTTCTTTGGCTTGCCGGCACAGGGCCCCTGGTTGTACCCCGCACTGAAAAAGGCCCGCATCCCGCGCCGGCTCTGGAACGACATCTCGGACTACCTGGTGGGGCGGCTGGCAGAGCGGATCGAGGGTCTGGCTACCGGCCCGGAGCGGCTGCCGGACTTCCACGTGGTCAACACCCTCGACACCCTGGTGCCGGCTGCTCCGGGGGAAACGCGCGAAAGCAATGACTGGATGAACGAGATCCATCCGAACGCCGTGGGCTATAGCAGGCTGGCGCGCAAGATCTCCAGGCGCCTGCAGCGGCTGCTACCAGGCTGAATGCAGCGGGGAGGGGTGGCTCACAATACGCCCAGTTCCTTGCCGACCCGCGCGAAGGCGGAGATTGCCCTGTCGAGGTGCTCACGTGTGTGGGCGGCCGAGATCTGGGTGCGGATACGAGCCTGGCCCTCGGGAACCACGGGGTAGAAGAAACCTATGACGTAGATGCCGTGCTCCAGCAGGCGCGCCGCCATCTGCTGGGCGAGGGGCGCGTGGTACAGCATGACCGGCACGATCGGGTGCTCGCCCGGCTT
>WOR8_10002257_pt1 | contig 19163 bp, 17 predicted proteins | sample DeeMarSeWOR38_10_FD_19890 | JGI IMG/M metagenome (IMG submission 19890)
ATTTTATTTTTCCAAATAATATTTTTTATACTTGGGATTGATAGCTTCATTATCATTAGTGTTGCTTCCATCCAACCAATTGTAAAAACATCATAATTTTTTGTGTTTAACTCTCCTTTAAAAATCTCACTATCATCTATTGTATTTATAACAAATTTGTAAATTTTACTTCCCACCTTCCATTGATAGCCACTAAAAATATCAAAAAACCTTTGTATATCTGAAAAGTAAATATCTCCCATTGAATAAATGGCTAGTCTTATCTCTTTAATATCATCAATAGTAGTTTTTTCTTTATTATCACTATCATCTAGTTTAGCTGTTGTGAATATAGTACTAGTTAGCAAAATTAGAAATATTCCAGTTGCAAGAATTTTTAATTTCATATTTTATATATCACTTATTATACTATATAAATTTTATAGAGTAATCTTCAAATATTTAATTTGAATCTTAAAAAAATCTCAATTAATATTTATTTTTTTCTGTAGGTCGAAATCTTAAACTATAATAACGATATACTCCTGCTCGATAGTTATGGTATTAAGATCTCCTTTGCATGAAACTCATAAGAGACTTGGTGCGCATTTCACTGAGTTTGTCGGCTTTGAAATGCCTTTGTATTTTTCATCGATAAAAGATGAACATTTAGCGGTAAGAAAAGTAGTTGGTCTTTTTGATGTATCTCATATGAGCAATGTTTGGATTGAGGGTAAAGATGCAATGAAACTACTTAGCCTTTGCACAGTTGCAGATGTACCAAAATATGTTGAAAACCAAAGCCAATATACTGTTATATTACGAGAAAACGGTACAGTTATTGATGATACCATTTTCATGAATCTTGGAGATAGATACATGATAATTCCAAATGCAGGAATGTCACCTATTGTTGCTAAATGGCTTAATGATAAAGCAAAAGAATACAAATTAAATGCAAAAGCAGAGGATGTCTCAAGAGATTTTGTAATACTAGCTATTCAAGGACCACGATCACGAGAAACATTACAAAAAATAACAAAAATTGATATGAATAATGTAAAATTTTTTGGTTGTCAATATGGTAAAATAGCAGATGTAGATTGCATAATTTCTCATACAGGTTACACCGGGGAACTCGGTTTTGAACTGCAGATAACTCCTACAAAAAAAGCGGAAATTGTTTTTAATAAAATACTTGAAGCAGGGGCAGAGTTTGGTATAAAACCCATAGGTCTTGGTGCACGTGATACATTAAGACTGGAAAAATGTTTTATTCTTTCAGGTAACGAATTTGAAGGAGGTAGATCGCCTCTTGAAGCAACTTTATCTTGGTTGATTCATTGGGATCATGAGTTTATTGGTAAAGAAGCAATTTTAAAACAAAAAGAAAAAGGTGATTATGAAAGATTAACCTGTTTAGAATGCATTGATAAAGGTATACCCAGACATGGTTGTGAAATTCAAAAAGATGGTATACCAGTTGGTATTGTAGCTAGTGGTACATTGTCTCCATGTTTAAACAAGGGAATAGCAATGGGATATGTGCGTAAGGATTTTCGTGAACCAGGAAGCATATTAGATATCATTGTTAGAGAAAAACCAGTAAAAGCAAAAGTTGTTAAACCACCATTTGTCCCAAAAGATTGGGCATCAAGGAATTAGAAAATATTTAAAATAGTAATGGAAATACCTGATGTTGATTATTATGGGAGATGAAGTTAGAAACAATTTAAAATACACTGATACACATGAATGGCTTAAACTATCCGGTGAAAATGCAAAAGTTGGAATAACAGATCATGCGCAGTCTCAGTTAACTGATATTGTTTTTGTCGAACTTCCACAAATTGGTAAAGAATTAAAAAAAGGTGAAGAGCTCTGTGTTGTAGAGTCAGTAAAATCCGTTTCAGAAATATATTCACCAATATCAGGTAAAATTGTGAATGTTAACAAAAAACTAGAAGATGCTCCAGAAATTATAAATAAAAATCCTTATGACGATGGCTGGCTTGTTGAAATAAAAGTTAAGGATAAATCAGAAATTAATTCTTTACTTGATGCAGAGTCTTACAAAAAAATAATTTAATTTTCTCCTTATTTATATGGAGAAATTTTTTCAAATTTTTTTCCGAAATATTATTATATTGTTTAATGTATTTAGTAATTAGGCGGAGAGATGGGATTGCAAGTAACTTCAATTTAAGATTTTTAAAAAAAGCGGTGTTTAACACCTCCGCCGCCTCCCCCATTATTTTTTATTATAATCATTATCTTTAATAATGTTAATTTGTTTTACAGGGTTGATTTAATGAAACTATTATTGATACATAGCGATTATATAGAATACGAAGTAAAAGATAAAGCCATTAAAATTCCTGAAGAAATAAAAATAAAAAGTGATAGATTTGAAGAAGCTTTAACTGCTTTTACAGCTGTGGAAAAAATTGATGAAAAATCACCTGCTCAAGCTGTTTCTCAGGCTGTTGCAGAAATTGAAAAAACCGCTGAACAAGTTAATACGAAAAATATAATGGTCTATCCATATGCACATTTATCACCAGATCTTGCTAGTCCAAAAAAGGCTCAAGAGATTTTAATTGAAATTGAACATGAATTAAAAAATAAAAATTTTAATGTAAAAAGAGCACCTTTTGGTTGGTATAAAGCATTTAAAATATCCTGCAAAGGTCATCCTTTATCAGAACTTTCTAAAGAAATTATTCCAGCGGGAGAAGAAACAGATTCATTAAAAAAAGAAAGAAAGCTTAGCTCATATTGGTATATTTTAACAGAAGACGGAAAGTTGCATGATGTTGGTAATTTTGATTTTAAGGAACATGAAAATTTAAGGAAATTTGCTTTTTATGAAAAAGATAAATCAAGTGCAGTTAAAGGCGAGCCACCTCATGTTAAATTAATGCAAAAATTGGAGATAGCAGATTATGAACCAGCCTCAGATGGCGGCAATATGAGGTTTTATCCTAAGGGTAGATTTATAAAAAAATTAATTGAGGAATATGTAACTCAAAGAGTTATTGAATATGGTGGTTTGGAAGTAGAAACACCAATTATGTATGACATGGATCATCCAACACTTTCAAAATATTTACAAAGATTTCCTGCAAGGCAGTATCAAATTGAAAGTGATAAGAGAAATTTTTTCTTAAGATTTGCTGCATGTTTTGGACAATTTTTAATGGCCCATGATGCTACAATCAGTTACAAGGATTTACCACTTAAAATTTATGAACTTACAAGATATTCTTTCAGACGAGAACAATCCGGGGAACTTACTGGTTTAAGAAGATTAAGAGCTTTTACGATGCCAGATGTACATTCGCTAACTTCGGATTTAGATATGGCTATGAGTGAGTTCAATGTTAGATACGACCTGAGTCTTTCTGTGCTAAAAAATCTTGGCATCGAAAAAGACGATATAGAAATGGCTTTGCGAACAACAAAAGATTTTTTTGAAAAAAATAAAAATTTCATTTTAGATCTTGTTAAAAAACTTGGAAAACCGGTGTTAATTGAAATGTGGGATGAAAGAATATTTTACTTTGTTTTAAAATATGAGTTTAACTTTGTTGATGTATCAGAAAAGGCATCAGCATTAAGTACAGATCAAATCGATATAGAAAATGGTGAACGATATGATATTAGGTTCACAGATAAGGATGGAACAACAAAACATCCCTTGATTCTGCATTGTAGCCCATCAGGTGCTATAGAAAGAGTTATTTATGCTTTACTTGAAAAAGAAGCAATAAATATGAACAAAGGTCATAAACCAATGCTTCCAGTATGGCTTTCAACAACTCAAATAAGATTTATTCCAGTTAGTAGTGATTTTGTAAAAATATGTGAAAGTTTTATTGAAGAGTTTGATAAAAAATCATCCTTTGTTCATATAAGAGCAGATATTGATGATAGAGAGGAAAGTGTTAGTCGTAAAATTCGTGATGCTGAACAAGAATGGGTGCCAATAATTGTGGTTGTCGGAGAAAAAGAAAGTAATAGTAAAACATTCACACCTCGATTTAGAAAGAAAACAATTGGTGAGGAAAATCATCCATATACTCTTGATGAACTGTACAAATTATTAAATAAATTTATCTTTGATTATCCACAACATAAAATACCATTATCTGTTCATCTGTCTAAAAGACCAAAATTCAAATAAAAGAAATTTATATCAGGAAAAACTTCTATGATTGAAAGAAATAAAATTCAAAATTTGATAAATTCTTATGATAAAAATAATATTACTGTTGGTGTTTTGGGAGGTCACTCTGCGTTAGATGTTTGTCATGGTGCAAAAAAATATGGTTTTAAGACAATAGCAGTTTGCCAAAAAGGTAGAGAAAAAACTTATACAAAATATTACAAAGCTAAAGAAAACAAGGGTTGCATTGATGAAACCATCGTTCTTGATAAATTCTCAGATATAACAAAATCAAAAGTTCAAGAGGAATTAAGAAATAAAAATACAATCTTTATTCATAACAGATATTTCTGGGTTTATTTTGATTTTGAGGACATTGAAAATAATTTTTTAGTTCCTATTTTTGGAACACGTGGTATGCTTAAACTCGAGGAGAGAGATGTACAAAAAAACCAATATTATCTTTTAGAAAAAGCAGGTATTCGTTTTCCTAAAATTTACAAATCACCAAAAGATATTGACAGACTTGTTATCATAAAAGTTAGTGAAGCTATTCGTGGTTATGAGCGTGCCTTTTTTTATTCAACCAGTTTTGAAGATTATAAAAATAAATCAGAGAATCTTCTTACTAAAAAGATTATCACAAAAGATGCACTTGAAAAAGCAGTTATCGAAGAGTACGTAATAGGCGCTCAGATAAATTTTAATTATTTTTATTCTATAATTGATGATGAACTTGAAATTATGGGAACTGATACACGTAGGCAGACAAATCTCGATGGTCTGATAAGAATACCTGCAAATGAGCAACTTGAGGTTTTGAAATATTTAGAGCCTAAAATTATTGAAACAGGTCATATTGCTGCCACAACAAAGGAATCAATTATTGAAAAAATATTTGAACTTGGTGAAAAGTTTGTAAATATTACTCAAAAAGAGTATCCTCCAGGTATTATCGGACCTTTTGCACTTCAAGGAGCAATTGCTGCTGAAAAGGGAAAAGAAGAAATGGTTGTTTTTGATGTTTCAATGAGAATTCCTGGTAGTCCTTTAACAATGTTTACTCCTCATTCAGCTTATCTATATGGTGAATCTATCTCATATGGTGAAAGGATTGCAATGGAGATTAAAAAAGCAATAGAAATAGAAAGACTTAAAGAGATTGTTACTTAGATTTTTTACTAACAATTATTCTTTTTTCAGATACAATTTTATCAATAGTTATATCATGTTTTTCAATTGGAATTTTTTTAATAATTTGAAATTCAAATGCCAATCCAATAGTTAATACTTTAGAATTTTTAAGTAAATTATCATAGTAACCTTTTCCATGACCTATCCTGTGACCTTGTTCGTCATATCCTACACCTGGAACAATAATTAATTCAAGCTCATCAATAGAAATTTCTTTTATCTTTTCTTTTTTAGGTTCAAGTATATTATAGGCACCAAGACTTAAATCATCCCAACTTTTTAATTTAGAAATAATAAGTTTTTTATTTTTTTTATCCACAATTGGGACAACAACATTTTTTTTATTTGTAATACAATCCTTAATCATTTCATGAGTATGAACTTCATTATCATATGAAACATAAAACATAATTGTCGAAGCTTGTTTGAACTCTTTCATTTTAAAAAGTCTATTTTTAATTTTATTACTTTTTTGTAAAACCTCATATTTAGATAAATTTTTTCTTATCTTTATTAGTTCTCCTCGAACTTTATCTTTCATTTGTTACCTAATATTATATTACCTTTTTAGATTTTATTTCTTTTGCAGGAATTCCACCATAAGTTTTCCCTTTTTTGAGAATCTGAGATCTTGTTACAACTGCTCCAGCTGCAAGTTTCACATCATCTTCAAGAACTACCCCTGGCATTATAATCGCCCCTGCACCTATTACACAGTTGTTTCCGATTTTTACCCTTTCCATTAAAATGATGGCTTTTTCATAATTATGTATATGTCCATAAATTATTGCATATTCACCCATTGTTACATTGTCACCAATTTCAGTTAAACAGGGATCTTTAATTACCCCTCCAACAAGAGTGTTTTTTCCAATTTTCATTCCAAGCATTCTATAATAAGTATTTTTTATTCCCCCTAACGGAAACATTTCAAGAATTTTTCTAATAGGAGTATATAACGCACAAACAACAATCCATCTGAAAGCCATTTTATTCTTATAAGTATAATCGTAAACTCCTGGTTCATATCTTATTTTAAACAAATGTATAACTAATCCAGAAAATAGAAGCTGGTAAAAAATGGTAATTACTAAAATAAAATAAATAAAAAATGGTAATAAGAATAAATGCCAGATTTGGTTAAATGGTATAAAAAAAAGAAAAATTTTACTAACAATTATTGATGGTAAAAAACCAAGTGAAAAAACAATAAAACAGATTAAAGTTATTTTAATAAATCCTGATTTATTTCCAGTTGATTTATTGTTACCCATCTAAATCACTATGGCACTGTATTCATCAATTGCTTTGTTAATAAAAAAGATATATTGTGGAACATTATTAATTTTTAATTCATTAATTGCATTAAATTGATTAGTTGTAGCGTTTTGGAAATGCTCCATGTTTTCATTAGTTAAATTCATGCCTTGATAATATTGGTATTGATGAAATACTTCTTTTGTTAGTGCAAATGCTTCTTCACTAGTTAATATATCAGTAAACACTTCAGCTTCAATAAACATTGTAGTTTTGCTTCCATTGATAAATTCCTTTTCATAATAAGGTTTAACATTTTGGTTATTAATCCAAATCCATCTTTCTAATCCTTTCATTTTTGGATATATAAAATCACTTTGTGTATTATTTTCATCTTCTGGGAAGCATATTCTTAATATTATCTCTTTTTTTGGTTCATATGGTGTTATACCTCTGTGAACCTCAGTTAAAATCCATCCTTGGCCAGGACAATAATATTCAGTTGTGAAGTGCATTTCATACCAAAATGAATAATTTCTATTGGCTAGTACCACTCGTGCTGGAATTTTATTTGCTCTAAATAAAGCACAACCAAGATGAGATCTACCAGGGCACTCTCCGTTTATAAATAGCGTAGTAAATGCATCTTGTGATCTGAATAAACCCAGTTTATATTCCAATATGTAAAACATGTATCTATGCAATCTGCAAAACTTAGCGATTCTGAATGCTAATCTTAATAAATTATTTGTTAAAATTTTTAATTCTCTTGCCTTAAGCCTTATAAGTATTCTATTTTTTTGAACAACTTTTGTTGTTGAAAGCCATTTAGTAGTTTCTGGTGGAAGTTCATTAACCTTCGGAATTTTAACATATTTTGGAAAATCAGAAAAATTATTATTTTTAACTAAAACCCAGAAATTAAAATGAATAAAAACCCGGGTATCCTTTTCCATCGGCCCAATGGTAAAATTTACCAATTTATTCAAATCATCTGTATCATTCTCAATATTGTAATTTAATATTTCAGCTGTACTGTCATTAAAAATCTCCATAATTATTGGAACTTGATAACCATATTCAGGTGGGAAAGAATATTTAACATTGAATGAACTTACATTTTCAACAGCATCAATATACAAATAATGCTCTCCACGGAGTAAATCTAGTTCTGCTTCTTCCGAACTTTCTGTTGGTGATGTTTCAAAATTATTTATTTTAATACAATTAATTGTTGGCGATAAAGCTAGTAATAAAAATATATTTATCACGCTTATTGCTAATATCTTTTTAGATTTAGATTTCATATAGCCGCCTCTAAATATATATACTAAATATTATAATCAAAGCTATTTATAATTTTTGTATTAGTTTTTTTTATCTAAAATATTAGTTTTTTAAGATAAAAATCTATTAAATTTTAAAAAAAGGATTTAGGGTTTGCAATAAAAAAATTATTAGACATTTTTATATGGGTGTTGCATTTGAAATATTTTGTTTTAAATAAAAATTATTTTTTCATTAAGCTTGCCTTGGTACATTTGTCGATACCAAAATAAACAACGTTACTAAACCAAATACAACTATATTTTTTAATATATTAAACTGATTTTTCTCCAACAATTATAAATTTCCAATCTCTTTTTTTCCATTCTTTAAAAATAATTTTAAAATTTGAATTTCTTAAAAAATTTTCAACCTGTTTAACATTATATGCAGTTTTATAAGATTCTGAATGATACCTAATTACTTCATTTCCTGCTTTGTTGATAAACATATGTAATTTTATAATAAACAACTTCAATTTAGGAAAATCCTTGTTTAAAACTTCTAATACAATTTTTCCTCCAGGTTTTAAAATTCTAAAAATTTCAGTAAAACCAACCTCAGGCTTTTCCCAATAAGTAATGCTAAATCTACAAACAACTATATCCACAGAATCATTTTTAAGTGGAATTTTTTCAGCTTTTCCACGCATTGTTTTAAAATCATTATTTTTAATATTTTTATTTGCAACTTTTAGCATTTTATCAGAAGGATCAATACCAATAACTTGGGCTTTTGGTATTTGTTTATTTATTTCAAAATATAATATTCCTGGTCCTGTGCCTAGATCTAGAATAATTAATTTTTCAAAATTTTTTGGAATATTTTTTTTAACAATACTTACAAGATAACTATAAAGCTCAGGAAATTTTTTCATATAATCTGAAAACTTCTCAGCTGTTTTTTCATTTAGTGAAAATTTATAGAATTTCTTTGTTTCTACATACGTTATAAAAGCTCCAATTATACTAGGTGTTAACCATATTATTACAAACCAAAATAATGAAAGACTCACTATATTTTCAGGAGCAACATTAAAAAATGAAAAAATAGCAATAAGCGTAACCTCCCTTGTTCCAAGTCCATATATTGAAATTGGGATAGAAGCAATAACATCAGCAACAATAATTATAAAAATAAAATAAAAAAATGGAGTATAAATGTTGAATAATCTAGAGATAAAATACAGTTCTGCAGAACTAATAAACCAGCCAATGACAGAAATAATAAATGGAATAATAACATCTTTAAAACGTGGTATATCTTCATAAAATGAATCTAAAGAACTAATCAACCTATCCTTTACGGCAGCAAAAACCCTGATCTTAATAATTTTTGTAAAAACGATTTTAGATTTTTCTTTTTTTAATAAAAATAAAAGCAAAGAAATAACAATTATAATTAAAATAATTATAAACACAAAAAGATATGGAAAAATACTACTAAGAATTACTGCACCTATTGCTGCAAGAAATAACAATGAAATATAATTAATAGTATTAAAAATTATTATATTAGACAAGCATTTTGGTAAATGACATTTACTTTCATGTTCTAGATATAACGACCTTGTATACGCACCAAGTCCACCAGGTGAAATAAATCCATAGAAATAACCAATGAATATATTTTTTAGGGAATAAAAGAAACTAACTTTGATTTTCTGTTTTTTTAGTAATAATTGCCATTGAATATTTGTCATTATAACAATAGGAATAATTGCAAAAAAACAAATAAATGAATATAAAGGATTAATTAATGAAAAAACCTCATAAATTTTATTTAAATCCAATGTAAAAACTATAAAAATAAGAATTATAACACCAATTATAGGTAATAATTTTTTATATTCCATATTAGCATAGATTAATACCTTATGACCTTTATCTACATTATTTAAATTTTTTTTTTTTAAGGATATATTCATATACTATTTTCTTAATCTTGAAACTTGATTATTAAAAATGAAATTTTCGCTCCTGCAAATTCCACCTGGATATGAATTCAATAACAATGTTAGTATTCCTCAAAAAATTTCATCATATCATCCCCCATTAGGTCTTTTATATCTTGGGCAAGTACTTGAGGACGAAGGTCATAAAGTAGAAGTAATTGATTTTCTTGCAGAAAAATATCCATTAAAAACATTAATTGATAATTTACAATCAACAGATGTTATTGGAATTACAATTTTTTCATCTTCATATAAAGAGTCCTTAAAAGGTGGTAAGTATTCATATGCTTACAAGGAATCTGCAAAAGTTGCAGATTTCATTAAAAATTTCGATTCAAAATTACCAATATTAATAGGTGGTCCGCATTGTACTATTCAACCAGAAAAATCCTTAATTGAAATACCATCTGCTGATATAAGTATAGAAGGTGATGGAGAGGAAGTAATAAAAGAAATAGTTAAAGCATTAGAAGGAACAAAACCTTTCTCTGATTTACCAGGTGTTTATTATCGTGATAATAATAAAATAAAGAAAGGAAAACCTGCTAAGATAATTGAAAACTTGGATGTCATACCATTTCCAGCTAGACACCTAGTTGATAAATACGATTATGGGAAAACATTAAAATCATATTTTTTTAAACAAAGGTTTACATCTATAATAACTGGACGTGGTTGTCCATATAATTGCAGCTTTTGTACTAGAAATGCACTAGGTTATAGAGTTTTTAGAAAACGATCTGTAGAAAATGTAGTGAACGAAATTCAAGAAATTAATGAAAAATATGATTCAGTAATGATTGTAGATGACACTTTTTTAGCAGATGAAAAAAGGGCTGACCAGATTATAGATAAATTGATAGAACTTGAAATAGATATTGAAATTTATATTCAAGGAGCAAGAGTAGATACAGCAAATAGAAACACTTATAACAAAATGAAAAAAGCAGGTGTTAAACATCTATACTATGGACTTGAATCTGGTAATCAGGATGTGTTAAATTTTTACAATAAAAGCGCAACAGTTGAGCAAATAAGAAAAGCAATAACTCTCAGTAACGAAATAGGTTTTTTTACAGTAGGTACTTTTATTTTAGGTGCGCCTATTGAAACAAAAAAACATATAGAAAAAACTATACAATTTGCTTGTTCGTTACCACTTGATGCAGTTATTTTTACCATTTTAACATATAAATATGGTTCACCATTATGGGATGAAGCAGTGAAAGAAGGAAAAATACAAGAATCAGATGGTTACACTGTTGTTGCAGATTCAAAAAAAGGACTTGGAAATTTAACTAGACAGCAGTTAGAGGATTATTATAGAAAGGCAATTTTTAGTTTTTACTTAAGACCTAGATATTTAGCAGGTCAAATTAAAAAATTTTTAACAGAAAAAGATTTAGATACTATGAAATCTAGATTAACAAAATTAACACATTTATGAACATTTAATATTAGTTTATTTTTTAATTAGTAAAAAAGACTGCGTCTTTGGATTTTCTAACTTCGATTCCATACGAAAATTTTCTAATAGCCCTTCATTTTCAATAACTTCAATTATATCATTTTTCAAACTTTTACATAAAACCCTTGTATTTGTTTTAATATTTTTTGATAAATTTTTTAAAACTAAGTCAATTGGCCAAACATTAATTGCCACAAAAATAACATCAAAACCACCAGATGGGTAATTTATTCCATCTGCATATTCGATTTTAACAAAATCAGATAATCCTTTTTTTTTCACAATTTTTTTTGCAAAATTAACAGCTATAATTGAATTATCAATACAAACAACCTTGGCTTTTGTTTGATTTGCAATAAGCATAGATTCAGAAGGAAATATACCACAACCTATCAAAAGCACTTTATCATTTTCTGTAATATTAGCAATTTTAATTTCATTTAGAAAAACTGGTTTACGCCAACTCATTAAAAGTTTTTCAAAAAAGTTAATTCTTGTAGCAAGTAACTCTAAAAAATCATACTTATAACAAGAAATAATTCTCCTACTATTTATAATAAATTTTGAAAACTTACTTTTTTTTCTGTTCAACAAATATCACCAATTTTAAAGTTTCCTATATACTAACACAATATGTCTACAAGCCCACGTAAAAGGAATTCTTCCTTTAATTTTTTTTAATTCAAATTTACGTTGTTTCATTAAATCATTTACCTCTGTAATTGAGTTAGTAAATTGAGGTAAATCATCATACAATTTTGGCAATAAAATTTTTTGATAATAAAATTCTAAAATATTATCCTTGTTTCTTATTTCTATCATTAAATATTTATCTGTTATACGGGTTAATTCATCAATTGCTAAAGTAAAATCTTCTTTATGGATATGATGTAAAACATTTAAACAAACTGTTAAATCAAAACTGTTGTTTTTAAAAGGTAGATTTAATATGTTTCCCTGGATAAAATCAGCATTACAAAAATATTGTTTATTTTCACGAGCTATATCAAAAGTTTCTTTTAAAAAATCAACACCTATTATTTTTTTAAATTGTTTACAATAAAATAATTCTAATATAAAATTTCCCATCCCGCATCCAACATCAATTGCACTTGAAATCTGATTATCTTCATTCAATATTTCATTCAGCGCATAAATATAATTGCTCCAGTCATTACGTTTTTTAATATCTTGTATTATTTCATTAATATCTTTAGATTTATAATACCCTTTTTTATTTGCAGCACTTTTAATAAAATATTTTTTTATCAATTCATAATGTAATTTTTTATCAGAATCTGAATTTTTCACAAAAACATAATTTATCTTTTACTAATAAACTTCATTATTTTATTACAAAAATAAACATTAATGCTCTTTAGATATAAGATATAATTGTTCTTTTATTTTAATAGAAAAGATTATTTAGCTATCCGAAATAAAAAATATTAACATCAAATGAAAGGTTAAAAATGCATAAATTAAGGGAGCGTATTTTGACTAATTATTCAAATAACGGTATGGGTCTACAAATATTAATGAATTATAAAGTCTTTAGAGACACATATAAATTTCTTAAAAAATCCCAATGGTGGAGTAAAGAACTTTTAGAAAAACACCAGATGCAGGAATTGAATAAGTTATTAAATCATGCTTTTGAAAATGTTCCTTATTATACAAAAGTATTTGATAGTTTGAGTTTAAAACCTAAAGACATTCATTCTATTTCAGATTTGGATAAAATTCCTTTTTTAACCAAAGATATAATAAAATTAAATATTAAAAATCTAAAAGCAATAAATTACTCTGAATCAAGATTTGAGCTTTTAAGTACGGGCGGCTCAACAGGGCAACCCTTAACTTTTTATATTGAAAAGGGTGTGGCTTTATCTAAATTAATGGCTTATGCAAAATTACAGATGGATTGGACAAATCGTTCTTTTTTTGATAAATGCGTTAGTATTACAGGAGATGATTTTCCATTTAAATTTCAATTTTTTGGAAGAACTCTAGTTATATCAAGTTTTTTTATTAATGACAAATACTTACCTATCATAATTAAGAAAATTCAAAAATTTAAACCTAAACATATACTTGGCTATCCTTCAGCTATTACTAAAATTGCTATTTACATGAAGAAAAATAACTTTGAAGGATTTCCTGGCCTTGAGACTATAGTATGTCGAGCAGAAACATTAAATGACTGGCAACAAGATTTTCTAAAGAAAATGTTTAATTGTCATATATATAACCAATATGGACTTAGAGAGTATGCTGCTTTAGGCTGTACTTGCAAGCATAGTAACTATTTTCACATGTTTCCTGAATTTGGAATTGTTGAATTAATTGGAAAAGATGGCAAACCGGTGACAAAAGAAGGTGAAACCGGGGAGATTGTAGGTACAGGTTTTTATACGAATATTTTTCCATTTATTAGATATAGAACTGGTGATTTGGGGGTTTATACTTTAAAAAAATGCAAATGTGGAAGAAATTATCCCTTGTTAGAAAGAATCGAAGGAAGAACACAGGAGTTTCTGGTTTCAAAAACAAACCAATTAGTTTTTCTAACTGGCGCCTATGGTTTAATGGTTAAATCATCCTTAAATGTTAAAGAATGTCAATTGTATCAAGATTCTCCAGGTGAAGTAGTTATTAATATTGTTAAAGGAGAAAATTATTCTGAGATTGACACAAAAGCTATACTTCAGAACTTCCAAAAAAAACTAGGTGACGAATTTTTATTATCAATAGATTTTGTTGATCATATTCCTCTTACAACTAGGGGTAAATTCAAATTTTTAATTCAAAAATTACCCATTAATTTTGCTCAATAAATTAATTTTATATAATGAAAAATTCCTAAAAAAATGTATGAAAGTTCATTTTCTAATATTAGGTAATTAAATTATTATGTATTTCCCATAACAATAAATAAACAAATAACCTTATCATTGTAACCTGTGACAGAAAAAATTTTCAAATATCTAAAAAAATTCCTACCATTAATTGGAATAATAATATTAGTTATTATAGTTATAAATTTAGATTTAGAAAAAATTAAAGCAGCATTTCTATCCATAAATCCTATTTTTATTGTTTTATCAATGTTTCTTTTACTTCCTATAATGATAGTTAAAAACTATGTATGGCAGATAATACTAAAAGAACAAAAAATAAACATAACATTTTATAAATCACTAAAAATCTACATGATAGGATTTTTTTATTCTACTATAACACCTGGATTTTTAGGTCATTTAATGAGGATTCCTTATATTAAAGAAAAAACAGATGAACCATATGGAAAATTATTTGTAAACATTATGATAGATACAACTATCCGCACAATTGCTGAATTTTTAATGATTTTAATAGGGGCATTAATAATATTTGGATTTTTTCCTGAAATATTTACAATAATTATTATATTTATAACAATAATTGGATTAATTTTATATTATTTTATTAAAAAAGAAAGGGGAGAAAAATTCTTTTACAGTTTTGTGAAATATTTTATTCCAAAAAAAATAAAAGCTAATTCATTTAAGTTTATAGATACTTTTTATCTAGATTTTCCAAAACTAAGTAGATTGATAATTCCTTTGATTTTGGGGATTTTTGTATGGATTTTGATATTTACTCAGGAGTATATTGTTGTTTATGCAATGAGTATTAATATTCCTTATTTTTACTATTTAATGCTTTTTCCTATTGCTAATATAGCTGGTTATTTACCAATAACTATTGCTGGTCTGGGAATGCGCGAGTTTACTTCAATTGTTATTTTTTCAACTCTTTTTAGTATAGAAAAAGAAGAAATCCTAGTTTTTACTCTTATAGGATTTATAATAACAGATGTATTCCCAGGTTTTTTAGGTTTCTTATTTAGTTTAACCGAAGCAGGTGAAAAAAAGAAAGATAGAAAAAAAATTATTATGAAAGTTTAATTATTTTTTTAATAAACAATAGGATGTCCAATATGAGTTAGTAAAAGCGCGATTTTTAATTTTTTTAGCAATTTTTATTTCTTGATTTGGGGCAATATTATTTATTATTGATTCAATATCTAAAAATGCATCTCTGATAATTATTTTTGAATTTGATTTGGCATCTTTTATAATGTGATTAAAAACTTGAATTTTTGGAACTGAACAGCCTGAAATTATTATTGTATCAAAACCATCCAAGGGATATTTTGTGGCATCGCCATATTCTACTTTTATCTTATTATTTAAGTTCTTTTTTTGTATTATCTTGTTTGCAATTTTTATAGATTTACGGCTGCTATCTATTGTAACAATTTTTGTATTATCTAAACTGGCAAGCATCAATGCTGAAATAGGATAAGCTCCACATCCTATATGTAGTATTTTTTTATCTTTTTTAAGATTAAATTTTTCTATCTCCTTTTTGTATTCTCTGCCAACTGTATTTTCATAAGCTTTAGCTATTTTTTCAAATTTACATGCTATTAAGTCAACATATTTCCAAAATAAAACCGACCTTTTAATTCCAAAAATTTGCCTTAATTTTAGATTATATTTGAAATTAAAATCCCCCATTTCTTTAATTGTTTTCATTATTATTATTCAACCTTTTGTATTATTGATTAAATTACTTCATAATTAAATATTTTGCTAAAATATAATAGTTTTACCAAAATCAATAAAAACTTATACTAATTATGGTATTTCAAATAGAACAATCGGATTATGCTTTATGTGATATAAATGTCTGGCGAGGGCATAGGTTTTGGGAAAGCGATTTTATTTAATGAGCATTTTGTAGTATATGGAGTACCAGCTATTGTTTCTGCAATTGGAAAATATACTGTTGCTAAGGTCAATCCAATAAATGAGACTGGTTGGAAAATTATTGATAATAGGAAGGCTAATCCTAAATATAAAGAGGATAAACTTGAACAGCAGAAGGACTCTATCAATAGAATTTTGAAAAAGATGAACATCGATTTATCTAATGAAGGTATTGAAATTATTCTTGATGGGACACTGCATTGTGCTAGTGGTATTGGTGCTAGCGCTGCTTCTTGTGTTGCAATTGCAAGAGCATTGTCTAATCATTATGGATTGAATTTATCAGATGAACAGATAAACGATATTGCTTTTGAAGGTGAAAAGGGGTATCATGGAACCCCCTCAGGTATAGATAATACAGCCTCAGCATATGGCGGCCTTATTTGGTTTGAAAAAGGTGAAAATAATGTTATTGAAAAAATTTCTATTCCTGGACCTATTGAAATTGTAATGGGGGATTCAGGTAAGGTTGCTAACACTGCAGTAGCTATTGCGGGTGTTCGTGATAGAAAAGACAAAAATCCTAAAAAATATGAAGAAATTTTTGATAGAGCTGAAAATATTGCTTATCTTGCTAAAAATGCGTTGATTAATGAAGACTATAAAGAAATTGGGAAGTTAATGAATGAGAATCATAAGCTTTTACAACAGATAGAGGTTTCTTCAAGGGAACTAGATTTTATGGTTAAACTAGCCAGAGATAATGGTGCTCTTGGTGCAAAACTAACAGGTGGAGGTCTTGGAGGTAGTATGATAGCTCTTACCCCTGGTAAAGAAGTTCAAGAAGAGGTTGCAAATGCTATTGAGAAAGAAGGTTTTCAGAGCTTAAAAACTATAATTGGCGCATATAGACGGGAGAATTTATAATGAATCTGCGCAGTTTTCTAGTTAAACTGGAAAACGAAAATAAACTTGTTCGCATAAAAAAAGAGGTTTCGGTGGAGTATGAGATTGCTAATATAATGTATTCTCTTGATGAAAAACCTGTTATTTTTGAGAATGTTAAAGGTTATGATTTCCCAGTTTTTGGTGGTATAACATCAAACCGAGATATTATTGCAGAGGCTTTAGGAACATCAAAAGATAAACTTTTGCATAAATTAGTTAATGCACTAAGAAATCCTACACAACCAGAGTTGTTAGATAAAGCTCCTTGTCAAGAGGTTATTATTAAAACCCCTGATATTGATAAACTACCACTACTTTTTCATCTACCCGGGGATGGTGGAAGATATGCAACAGCAACTGTATCAACTATAAAGGATCCAGATACCGGTAGAAATGTTGCTTATCATAGACTAATGCAAAGAAGTAAAAACATCTTCACTGCCAGGCTTATTAAGGGTAGACAGACTAGAACAACTTATGATAAGTTAAAGGATGATTTAGAAATGGCAGTTTGCATAGGCAACTCTGTATCTGTTATGGTTGCTGCTTCTCTTGGTCCACCTTCTGGATTTGATGAGTTTTCAATTGCAAACTCTCTTGATAAAATGTCAATGGTAAAATGTATAACTAAGAACCTTGAAGTTCCATCTGAATCTGAGTTTATAATAGAAGGTAGACTTACAAAGAATGTTGATAAAGAAGGACCTTTTGTTGATTTAACCGAAACTAGAGATTTTGAAAGACAAGAACCAGTTTTTGTTGTTGATTGTATTACACATCGAAAGGATGCAATGTACCAAGCATTAATTCCCGGTCGTTTCGAACACAAAAACTTAATGGGTATGCCTAAAGAGCCCACTATTTATGATGAAGTAAGTAAGGTTGTTAAATGTAAAAACGTACTTATTACTTTAGGTGGAGGTTCTTGGCTACATGGTATTGTTCAGATTGAGAAAAAAAATCCTGATGATGGTAAAAAAGCAATTGAAGCTGCTTTTAGGGGACATAAGAGTATGAAGCATGTTGTAATCATAGATGAAGATGTTGATATTTATAACCCAGTTGCTATTGAATGGTCTATTGCTACACGTTTTCAGGGGGATAAAGATTTGGTTGTAAAATCCGATCAGCCCGGTAGTAGTCTTGATCCATCCTCAAAACAAGAACCAGGTAAAAAGGCATTAACTTGTAAAGTTGGAGTTGATGCAACGATTCCTTTTGATGTTGAAAAAAGTAGTTATGAGGTTGTAAAATACAAAAAAGTTGATATTAATGCTTACCTCAGGTAAGGGTAAATACAAGGTTTGGCTTGAGCAAAAAAGAATGGGAAAAGACCTTGTTTATTTTTTAGGTGGTGGAGAAAAACCTCATATCGGTGGTATTGTTTTTTGTGAACCAGGTAAAAAAACTAAAATAACAAAACTCCAAGGCCATTATGATTATATTGTGTTGAAACCTATTGCTGAGGCAGCTTGTAAAAAGTATAAGACAAAGGTTGTTGCATTAGGTGGTATTCATATTGATAATGCAACTAAAGACGAAATAGATATTATAGTTGAAAATTGTCATGTTCTTGTTAAAAAATTATAATTTAAACCTTTGTGTTATTAATTGCAAATATTTATATATTCATATTATCTTAACAATTGTTAATTGTGGAGAGTTAAAATAATGATGAAAAAAATCTTGGGTATAGTATTTTGTATGCTGATGATAATCAATGTTATCCCTGTTACAGGTTTTTTAATTCAAACAGGGGAAATAATGAATCTGAATAATGTACAACCGCATTATCAAGCACCACCTCCAGGTGAAGCACAATTTCCACCATCGGAGATAGTAATTGATTCATCAAAAGTTCGTGAACATATTGAAATAACGGCAGCAACAATGGATGATATCGTAATTGGTATGATTGAAGAGGTTGACGAATCGATTTATTTAGGTTATCTAGAAAATCTTACTGGTTTTGGCCCGCGTCGTACAGGAACTGCTGCTTGTATAGCAGCAGCAGATTACATCTTTGGTCAATTTCAAAGCATGGGAATAGAAGATGTGCGCTATCACCATTGGTCCAATGGTGGATACAATTCAGATAATGTCGAAGCAACT
>WOR8_10002259_pt1 | contig 19145 bp, 13 predicted proteins | sample DeeMarSeWOR38_10_FD_19890 | JGI IMG/M metagenome (IMG submission 19890)
CGGCCAGCGGACTGCCGCCCGAATAAAACTTATACAGAACGCCGATCCGGGCATCATCATTAGCCGGATTGGTATTGACCCCTTCCGTCTTGGACGAAAAACTCAGGGAGTACGATCCGCTGGCGGCATTGTTCCAGTACAACTTGGCATTGTTGTCACTCTGCCAGCCCACAGCTTCGGCTGTGGCCGACGGCTTGACTACTTTGAATGAATACTGGCTGGGAGCCACAGCCGCATCCGTTGCCCAGGTGCAGGATGCGCCACTCATCCCGTCGTTCAGCTTCGTCCAGAAATTCGGCTCACGAATTTCAACGCCGCCATTGGGCAGCAGATTGGTCTGCGCCTGCAACGCGCCAGCAATTACGATGACCATCAATGCAGAAAGAATCTGCCAGTAATGTTTCATCATAACTCCTCCTTTAAGTTGGTTAAAAGTTTGCTTATTTATTGGGCAGTTCAGTTGAATTCAGTTAAACGTTTAATCTCATAAATCAAATACAGTTATATTCTTTTTTTTACCGAGCACCGCTCGACCAGTTCAACCGGCACGAGAATCTTACGCGGTTTCGTTGTCCTTTTTTTCAGCAATTCCATGACAAGCCGCATGGATTCGATGCCAAGTTCGATTTTCGGTACACGCATGGAGCTGAGCGGCGGTTCAGACATCAGATCATCCGTTACATCATCGAATCCGATGACTGAGATATCATCGGGCAGTTTATACCCTTTTTCCCTGAATACCTGCATCGCTCCCATTGCCATCGCATCGTTACAGGCAAACACAGCCGAGAACGTCTGTCTTCGCTTTAATAATTCTGCAGCGGCATGCACGCCACTCTGCCTGATTGTCGCACTTTCCGCGGTAATTACCAGCCGTTCATCAAGTTTGATCCCGGCGTTGGTCAGCGCTATCTTATATCCCTGGAACCGGTCCCGGATGCTGGGATGATTCATATCCCCACCGATAAAACCGATCTTTTCATGCCCGTTCGAGACCAGATATTCCGTCGCCTTTTCCCCGCCGGCTACATTGTCGAGCAGGACCGCATTATAATCACCGCGCTGCGGATAGTAGTCCACGAATACAATTGGCAGGTTGAATGCATGCACACAGTTGATAAACGCATCCGGTACCTTGCCGGCAACGATAATCCCATCGATATTGCGCTCCAGAATGAATCGCGGCAGATGGTCGCAAGCCTCGAAATTATTTGGGATGGAATTAAGCAGAATATAATAATCATGATCACGGGCCTCAAATTCAGTCCCCAGAAAAATATGGGTATAAAAGGGTTCGGTGCGCAGAAAATGGTCATCGGTCAGAACAAAACCGATATTGTTCGTCTGGCGCATGACCAGGCCACGCGCTGCATGCGAGGGACGGTAATTCAGATCAGAAACCGCTTTTAATACCCTGCGCCGGGTAGCCGGTGAAATACGTTTATGATTGTGCAGAACCAGTGAAACCGTGGCGGTGGAAACTTTGGCCTTGCGCGCAACGTCTTTGATTGTAGCGGGCATGTACACCAGTTAATTTGGTTAAACGTTTAACTAACGTGGTGGTAATATATTAATTTGAAATTGAAATTGTCAAGAAAAAAATTTCTTCGGTCTGTTTTTAATTTTATCCGTACCTGGCAGGATTAGATATAACCCACTGAAATTTATAAAGTTAATTCACGATGATCAGAAATACTAATTTTTCACAAAATATCCGTTCGAAGAATATGCGGGGGATAGACCACGGAAAATTTTGATTTCAGTTCTTAAAACCCTTGGTAATATTGATACGCTCGGTGACGCAGCCGGATATCCATATGATCAGGAAGGATTTCTTAACATGATCATAGGTATCCGTTTTTTCCAATCGATCCGTTTATTCTCTTCAACGATCTGCAGCGAATCCACATGGATCACCGGATTATTTCTACGCAAAGTCCGGTGCAGGTTTTTTTTTGCCACATCCCATTGCCATGCCTGCAGGGTGTGAAATTGCTGCTTTAACCGGGATTTATCTTCATCGTCTGCAAATATCCGGATAACCGAATCGGGTGTATCCGACTGCTCATATGCCTGGTTGAGGTAGTACAGATATGCCTGCTCCTCACTGAAACGTTGCAGCTCGGCGGCTGTCCGTGGATGCCGGTCAAGGCCGCGGCGCAGCGCCTCCTCCAGCAAAAATTCATCCCTGATCCATCTACCCAGATCATTCGTAAAGCCGGAGATGGTGGTGAACCTGGGACGATCCCCCAGAGGCATTTCATATAATTTTTCCAGATATTCATCGAGTGACATGTCGCCGTTGCGGTATCTGATCAGCGGCAGTTTCAGATCTTCGCCGAGCCGAACCCGCAATGCACTGATATGACTATTGGTAAAGGTATATGGCTGACTGAATTCTGCCTGTTCGAGTTCATGCGCGGGTACGATTATTCTGATCAATAATTGAACTGTATGCCGGTCGGGCTGCGGATTCAGACCGCCGATATAGTTCCGGATGAAGTTGCCCGCAGCCTGCCTGTTTTTCCGGCGCCGGATGCGCTTTTCCATCCGGGATTGATTTTGCAGATACTCATGTTGCGTGATCATCAGATCATCCTTCCGGTCCAGCAGCTGAATAATGTGATAGCCCCATTTTGTCCGGACCGGCCTGCTGATCTCATTTTGCTTTAATGCACCGGCTGCCCGGGCAAAATCCTCCTCAAGGTCGTTCAATACGATCCAGCCCAGATCACCGCCATTTTCTGCAAGCACTGAATCCTGGAACGCTTCCTGCGCCAGCACAGTAAAATCCTGACCTGAATGCAGTGCCTGATACCATGCCTCCGCCCTGCTACGATCCGTGGTGAATAAATGTCTCACCCGCACCCGGCTGAGGCTGCTGCCCATTTCCTGCCTGATCTCTTCTTCGGTCACATTTATTTCATCCGACACCACATCACGATACAGCTGGCGCAGCATGGCCTGCCTTTTTTCCCACCGGATGGCACGCTGAAACAGCGTATCGGTATAAATTGCATCATCCTTGATACGCTCCCATGCCAGGACGCGGTCGATAAACGCATCCAGACTGCCATATAGGGCGGCAAGGCCGGCGGAATCTATTCCGAACCCGGGATCCAACTCATAGAACAGCCGGAATTCCTCCAGTGTGATTTTCCGGTTGCCTGTTTCCGCGACGATCCGCTCCTCGACCCGGGTTTCCTGGGAACATGCCAGCATTAAAGCGGTAAGAACAAGATATAAAAGTTGCGGGGGCGGGGATTGCATTTTAATTTCCGGGTGATTTAATTATTTAAAAATATTGATAAGGATGGTACCATGCAAGCTTTGCAGTATCGGCGGCCTGATAAGCTGCGGCTGCGCGAATTCCCGGATCCGGAACCGGCTGACGACGAGATCCTGCTTGAAGTGGCCGCCTGCGGGATCTGCGGCACGGATCTGCATATTCTGGCAGGAGAAGCCCCCTCGGCAAGCCCGGTTATTCTGGGTCATGAATTCTCAGGGATGGTTATCCGGACCGGAAAACAGGTGTCCGGCATAAAACCCGGTACGATGATTGCGGTCGACCCGAACAATTACTGTGGTACCTGTGAATATTGTCATCGCGGTGCGGTTCACCTTTGCCGGAACATCCGGCCGGTAGGCGTCGGACGCAACGGTGGCTGGGCCGAATTATGTGTGGTGCCTGCCGTACAGGTCCATCCCGTTCCCGAGCATCTCGATCCCCGCCTGGCCGCTCTGGCCGAACCGTTATCCTGTATCATTCACGGGTGGGACCGGATTGCCCCGGTCAGTTGTAACCGGGGCGTTCTGGTCATGGGAGCCGGCATTATTGGTTTATTATGGGCGCTTTTTCTGAGAGGGAACGGATTGACCGATCTCCATCTGACGGAACCGCAGCCAAAACGCCGGGAGATCTGTCACAGGCTGGGATTTTCATGTTTCAGCCCCGGGGCGCTGTATGACTCATTTGATATAATCATCGATTGCAGCGGTTCACCTTCCGCCATTGAGCAGGCGTTTGATCATCTCAAACCGGGTGGAAAGTCACTGTTATTTGGTATTGCGCCGCCCGATGCGCGCATTTCCCTCGCCCCGTTCAAAATATTCCAGCAGGAGTGGACGATACTCGGATCGGTCATCAATCCCTTTACCTTTTCGCGGGCGCTTGCGTTATTGCCGGCATTAGGGATCGATCCCGCGGAGCTTGGGATTGTGACTTTTCCGCTGGCGGGCTATGAGCAGGCATTGCAGGCAGCCCGGACTGGCGCGGCAACCAAGGTGATGTTTGACCTGCGGCACAAAAATCAGTAAACTTAAAAATAATTGAAAATATACGGAGGTCAATTGATTTTTGCTCCCGGATATTATAAATTGGTCGCTTCAAAATCCGAATCACATGTGATTCTGGATTATTAGTTTATTATTCCAGCGTAGTCCCGCAACAGCGGGACGGGTGGCTGTTACCCCGCCCAGGCGGGGTGTAGGTTCAAGATAGAAAAAGTTTTATATAATAATATTCCGGCGTAGCTCAATCGGCAGAGCGGGTGGCTGTTAACCACTAGGTTGTAGGTTCAAGTCCTACCGCCGGAGCCAGGTACGTCTTAAACTCGAACTTTCGAGTTTACTTAACAAAATCGGCTCTGTGGAAGAATGATTCCACAGGGCCATTTTTATTTTTGCTTTTTCGGATAATTCTTATCTGCTTCTAATACAGGGACACTCACTTCTATTTGGTAATCTGACCACAAACACAATATGTGCAATATGAAACCTGTACTTGCATATTGCACAAATTTCGTTGATGTATGATTAAAAGAACCATCCCGGATCATTTAATAAATCTCTCCCAATAGTATTCGGTAATTCACTCACAGGACTTAAACAATTGGGGAAAATAAAAGAAGATAGAACGAAGAAGACTGTGATCGTAAAGCAGGGTTAGGAGACATTTTTCACATCTTGAACAAATCAGCGTGTGAGCCTGTTCTTGCTAAAATCAGATAATCAGCATCCTGCTTATAGATGAGTAGCCAATCCGGAGCAACATGACATTCCCGGTATTTTTTCCATTCTCCGGATAAAGGATGATCCTGGAACTTTTCATCTAATTTCCGGCCCGTTAATAGATTCTCTATTACCGATCGTAATTTGTTAAGATCTTTATTTTGCTTTTGAACTTTTTTATAATCTTTTTTGAATTGGGAGGTATATTTAATTTTCAATTATTTAAATCCTCAAATAACTCTTCAACAGAGGAGGCTTCTGTTAAATCTTTACCCTTTTCGATATCCTTTAAAGTTTTGAGTGTAAGTTCATTCGGTATTTTTATTTCAAAAGGGATACCCCTATGTAAAGTTACCTGAGTTAAAAAAAGCGAAATGGCCTCAGACATGGTTATATTCAATTTATTAAATATAACCTGAGCTTTTTCCTTCACTTCAGGATTTATTCTGGTCTGAATGGTAGCTGTTTTAGACATGCTATACTCCAAAATTGTATTTACACTTGCACTACATCGAATATACAAATTTATACATGAATTGCAATAAAAAGTTCAATTTAATTCAAGATATACCTTAATAATGCTCAACCACTATTGCGGATAACATCAGGATCCACCTTCATTAAAAAAACTTCTAATTCGCTCAAAAATACAAAAGGCCCTGCGATGCAGAGCCTTTAAGATGCTGTTTTTATGTATCTTACTTGATTAATATCATTTTCCTCACTTCCCTGTAATCCCCCGCCACCAGCTGATAGTAATAGATTCCACTGGCCAGATTTTTTCCATCGAATGTGTAGTTATGGGTTCCAGAATTCAGTTTCTTTGATACAAGTGTTGAGACTTCCTTTCCAAGTGTATCATAGACTTTCAGAGTTGTGAATTGGGCATTTGGGATTTGGAATTTGATTCTGGTTGATGGGTTAAAGGGGTTGGGGTAGTTTTGGAATAAAACAAAATTTGTAGGTGTTTCACAATAACCTATATTAATATTAGTCATAACTACATTATTAATATCAAACGTAAATTTTTCTAAAGGATATGCGTAAAAACTATCTGGTTCAAGAACGGTAAATGTATCAACAATGACTGATGTGATATTCAAACAATCAGAGAATAAATCTTTGCCACTTTGATTTGCATAATTATTATATATATTACAACGATTAAAAGTATCAAAAGCACATTTTGTATTTGAACGTATATAAAGTCCACCTCCTGAATTTTCACTGAAATTATTGATAATATTAACACGAGAAAGTGATATGTATGAACTATCCGGATTCGAAAAATAAAAATTGCTTATTCCTGCACCATAAGTAGCGGTATCATTATAAATAATAGAATTTATAATATTTAAATTCGAATTCACAAAACAAATTCCACCACCAAAGCCTGGTGCAGCATGTGCGGATCCTGCCGCAATATTTCCAGTTATTGTTACACCGTCCATTGTGATATCGGAATTTTCGCAGAAAATGCCGCCCCCACTTTCTCCGCAATTATTTTTTATTGTCAAATTGTTCAGAATGAGTTCGGAATTAAAACAAAAAATTCCCCCGCCACAACTACTTTCATTATTTATTATCAGTATATTTTCTAAATGGAGGTTTGAATTCTCAAAATGAAAGCCCCCACCAGTGCAAGAAAAATCTGGTCTGCCGGCAAAGTTTGATAGAACTTTAATATGGCTAAATCGTGCCGCGGAACTATCACAATATACTCCGCCACCTTTACAGGACCAGTTGTTTCTAATTATTAAATTTGTGCAAGTTGGATTTGATTTATCTATAGAAATCCCACCACCATTACAACCAAATAGAGTATTGTAGCTGAATCCTAATTCGATAGTAAACCCAGACAAAAGAGTTGTTGAATTCTCTCCATTTTCAAAAGTAATCACTCTTCTTCTGTCATGTGGCCCCACACTTGTATCAGCTCTAATAATAGTTTTGGAAATGTAAGATGTGTCACTGGTTGTAAGCATTAAACTACCAACCACAATATTTTTCCCATAAAAATTGATGGATTCTACATAAATACCCGGCTGAACCAAAACAGTGTCACCATCAACTGCCATATTAATCCCACCTTGTATGGAATCAATATCAGCTGGAATGTTAATTATTTCAGCAACAGAAATTGTATTGATTAATAAAAACAATTGTATAGCCCCTAATATAATTTTCATCATTACCTCCCAATTTTTAAAAAGGGATTATTTCTATTTACCGTTAGGTAAAATTGTCTTATTTCAACAATATCATCTTCTTCACTTCCTTATACTCCCCCGCCACCAACTGATAGTAGTAGATTCCGCTCGCCAGATTATTTCCATCGAATGTGTATGTGTGATTACCCGCATTCAGTTTATTTGAGACAAGAATCGATACTTCTGTTCCAAGTATGCAATATACTTTCAGTTCGACAAATTCAGATTTGGGCAATGTGAATTCGATAGTGGTGGATGGGTTGAAAGGATTCGGATAATTTTGATGCAAAACAAAATCCTGAGGTGTAAATGGCAGGAATCGTTCCTTTATCCGGGTCAACGAATCATTAGGCGCAGTGGCGTGACCAATGCTCCACTGGTTACTGGCTGAAGGAAATCTTTGGCCGCTGTACCACATATGGAAGGTCTCATCCACCAGAACGACACTGCCTGCCTCGATCAAACTTCCATCCCACTGTCCAGGCGATGGTATCAGGACAGGATCGCTTGAGCTTTCAGTTGTAGTGGTATCATTATATTTGTTCCAGGTGATACCATGCTCAGAGGTCGCCCAGCCGACGCGGGATGAATTACTTGATTGTGATATGCCTGTATACCACATGTGATATTCCACATTGAGCCAGCTGTTATTTTCCAGTGGATATATTACCTTAGGCCCGTAAATCATTCTGTCATCCCAATTATTGCCTTCGCTGATTGTAAATATGGGATTATTTAAAGTATCTCTCTCCCACACAATCCCGTCGGCCGAAGTTGCGTGACCAATGTTTTTTGGGGTGAAGTTTTTATCATAGCCGGTATAAAACATTTGATATAACTCACCAGTATCATGATTCTTTTCTATAAAGGCATTTCCTGTGAAAATTACCGTACATAAACCGGGGCCACCCTCCTCCCATGCATCCGTTCCCGGTCTCATTACCGGATTATTTTCATATTTTGTCCAGTTAATACCGTCAGGGGATATGGCATAGCCAATTCCGCCGTTGGGATCAGAAGGACTCCAGCCGGTATACCACATTTTATATTGGCCATCCTCCCATATGACCATCGCTCCTTCAACAGTGGTTTCATCCCAGCTGCCCTGATCCGGTATTAGTACAGCATTTGGATGTACGGACCAGTTTATGCCATCAGGAGATGTCGCATATCCGACCCGATATGGCCGCCACGCAGAAGGATCTGCTGGTGATCCTGTACCAAATCCTGCCGAGGCTCCAAACCACATTTCGAAACGCGTCGAGTCTGGATTGTACAAAACATGCGGGCTAAAGACATGTTTATTCCAGGTACCGTCACCACCCCCGGTTAATACCGGATTGTTGACATCCTTTGTCCAGGGAATTTGTGAATAAACCGGTACCAATAATCCCAGGGCCAGTATCAAAATAATCACCGTAGAAATTCTGTCAGCCCAATTTGCCCGCTTACCTGAACAGATTTTTGCAGAAAACTGTTGCATGAGACGCATAAGAACCTCCTTTGGTTTGATAAACTATTTGAAACTTTGGCCAGATAAATCAAGGATAAAAATTCATATTCCGCAAATTTTGCACAGAGGTACGAGATGTTGTCAAAGAAATGAAAATGACTGTAACATATTATTTGGGTACTTTGTGTGTTCGTGTATAAAATCTTTGTTCTCATCTTTCTAGTTTCTTAAGTAATTTCATTGCAACTGTGTCAGCAAACAAGCAGGTCAGGGCCGGGATCATTCCGGGTGGGGCATGTTTCCCGCGCAACTGTTCAAGCCACTTATTTAATACCGCATGTCGTCTGCAGGGATCCATCTGCAATAATTGAATCACTCTCTCCTTTATCTCCTGGTCATTATTTAAAACTTCAATCAGGGTATCCAAGGGATCAGAATTTTCTTCACAGCAATCTCGTATAGAATTTTTCAAAACCGGCCATCCCTTTCCGATGATTGATCCTGCCTGCACCGCAGGAAAAATCTTAATTAAAATATAATAAGTGATTCAAAGAAACCTAAACGCTGCTGTAGCAAATTATGCCGTATTTGTCGCAAATCGAAGTTGCAAGATCAATTAGTGGTCAGGAGTAAATAAATAAGATTTTGGTAATTCGTAATTTTAAACAGCTAGTATATAAACAACATTTGTGTTATTGTGACTTAGTGGTTAAAAATACTATCGGCTTTTCAGTCCAATTTGTTCTTTTCTAAAAAAATTCCCGGTGTCTGGCCGAATTGTTTACGGAATACTTTGGCAAAATGGGAGGGATTATTAAAACCTACCATATAGGCTATTTCGGCAATCGTGCCAACTGATTTCATTAATAATTGAGCGGCACGTTTCAGGCGCAGGGAGCGAATGAACTCATGCGTGGATTGATTGGTAAGCGCTTTGAGTTTACGGTTCAGATTTGAACGGCTCATGCCGACTTCACTGGCTATTTTCTCAGTGCTCAGCTCAGATTCTGAAATATGATGCTCAAAAACCTGCATAAAGCGTTTTAGAAACTCTTCATCCATGGAAGAAGCTGCGATATCTGCCGGTTGCACATCAATGATTCTGGAAAATTTCTCCCGTAGCTTTCTGCGTTGCTCAATCAAATTTCTTGCGCGGACTTTCAATTCATCTGCTTCGAACGGCTTGCTGATATAATCATCGGCGCCAAACTCCAGTCCTTCCAGCTTGCTTTCCAGATCGGCTTTAGCGGTCAGCAGAATGACTGGTATATGGCTGGTCCGTTCATCGGACTTGATTTGCCGGCATAGTTCAAAACCGTCCATCTCGGGCATCATGACATCGCTGATTACCAGGTCAGGATATTTTTGCAGCGTTTTCCTCAATCCTATCTCGCCGTTTTCGGCTGTAATAATAGTATATTCGTTTTCAAGAAAACTGCAAATATAGCTGGTTACATCTGGATTATCCTCGACGATGAGGATACTGGCATTTTGCTGCTCGTCTTTCGTTGCTCGTTTCTGGTCACTGGATTCTGGATACCGGAGATTGGATATCGGTTCGTGAATACTGTCTTCCGGTTGTGTATCTATTAGCTCATCTGCACTAAAGTATTCCCTGGCAATGGGTAGCTTTATAGTAAAAGTAGTTTGTATATCGGGAATACTGCTAACTGATATTTCTCCGTGGCACGCCTCGGTGAGTTCTTTGGTCAAGGCTAGACCAATACCTGTTCCTTCCCCGTCCTTTTTATAATTATTTGCCGTCTGGTAAAAACGGTCGAAAATTTTATCCAGATGATCCGGGAGGATCCCCGGGCCGGTATTGGATACGGTTATCTGTATGCTTTGGGATCCTGCAAGAGAAGCACTTCGGAAATTTGTGTTTAGCTGTTTTAAATTATTGGTCAAGACCATATCACCGGTATCGAGCATGATGGATATTTCACCTCCTTGAGGGGTAAATTTGAAGGCGTTTGCGACAAGGTTATTAATGATTTTTTCAATTTTATCACGATCAATATACCCAGGAGTTATATGTTCGGTAGCAGCAAATTTAAACGTAATCTTTTTACTCTCCGCCAGAGAGGAAAATGAGAGTACCAGGCTTCTTATGAATTGATGAATATCAGTTTTAGTAACCTGTAATTTCATCTGGCCCGACTCAAGTTTAGATATATCGAGTATCTGATTAATCAGGGAAAGCAAACGATCACTGTTGCGCAGGATCATGAGGCACTGCTCAGCAAGATTGCCTTTAAAATCACCGGTCATTATCTGTTTAACCGGCCCTTTTATCAGCGTAAGAGGTGTTCGGAATTCGTGAGAAATATTGGTGAAAAAGCGAGATTTCATTTGGTCCACTTCACGTAATTTTTCCACTTCAAAATGTTCCATTTCCATCCGCTGCTTCATTTTTATCCGATTGATCTGAAAACGCCAAAGCCCCAGAACCATACCGGTAATCAGAATAGCATATACACCATACGCCAGGTTGGTCCGCCACCATGGTGGTAATATGATGATCTGTACAGAAGTCCCTTCCTTATTCCAGATATCGTCATTATTTGATCCCCTTACTCTAAAAATGTATTCTCCCGGATCGAGATTTGTATAGGTAGCAAAACGGCGTGTTGCATCGGTATACACCCAGTCTGGATCAATTCCTTCCATTTTATGGGCATAAAGATTTTTTTTCGGATTATGATAATCCAGGGCAGCAAATTCAAATGAAAAAACCGACTGATTATATGGAATTTTAATGTCTTTCGTTTCAGAAATATTCTTTTTAAGAACTGAATTTTTCCCCGGGCGAACACTCCTGTTATATAGCAGAAAATCTGTCAAAACTATGGGGGGGATAAAAGTATTATTTTTTATTTTATCCGGGTGAAACATTGTTAACCCATTTATCGCACCGAAAAACATTTCACCCTTATTATTTTTACAGGCTGAGAGGAATTTGAATTCGCTTCCTACTAAACCGTCGCCGGTATCAAAATTTTTGAACGAATTATTCTCAGAATTGAATTTTGAGATTCCCTTACCCGTACTTATCCATAAGTTTTCCTGGTCATCTTCGAGTATCGCACAGATCAAATTGCTGGGAAGTCCATCTTCAACAGAATAGCGTGTAAATGTTTCAGTTTCACGATTATATTTATTGAGACCAGATACAGTCCCAATCCATAAAACTTTTTTTCGGGATTCAAAAATTGCGGAAATTTGATTATGACTGATAGTTTTTTCATCATTCGGATTATGCCAGTACCACGTAGATATATTTGATTTAATATTAATTTTTCGAAGTCCTGCCTTCAAACCTGTCCAAAGGTTCCCAGTGGAATCAAACAACAAACTGTAAACCGGTCTATATCCGGAGTATCTGGTAAATTTTTCATCTACCGGGTTAAAACAGTGAATAGATGTTTCCTGTGTTCCCACCCAGATCAGTCCTGACTCGTCCTCCGCCAGTGACCATATCCAATTAGCCGGAGCTTTCATATTCGGTATAAAATAGCGCTTAATTTTCCCTGTAACCGGATCGACTTTGTTCAAACCATTAATTGTTCCGATCCATAAAAATTCTCTCTCGGAATGCCGGGATTTTAAAATCGAAAAAATAGAATTACTGGAAAGACTGTTGACATCCTGCGGATCATGTTCAAGAAGTGAAGTATAACCGCTTTTACGGTCATATTTATGCAGACCATCAGACGTACCAATCCAAAGCACATCACGGTTATCAATATTTGTTACACAAACAGCAAAGACCGTTTTATTTATCAGATTATTCTTCGCTGTACTATTCTGCCCGATATTAATGAAATTTGAGCGATGCGGATTTAATTTGCTTACTCCCCGATCGGAACCCACCCACACTATTCCGGATTGATCACTATAAACTGCTTCAATATAATTCGATTTCAAACTTGTCGGATTACCGCTTTTATATTTAAAATGAGTAAACTGCTCATTTTCAGTGTTCAGGCAGTAAAGTCCATTGTAAGTACCCAGCCATAAAATATTTCCTGACAGACCATTGCCGGGATGTATATCATAAACACTGCTTCGAACCCGGTCAGCTGTATTTTTTGATTGAGCTAGAAAATTTTTTATCTGACCACTTTTCAGATCTATTTTATGCAAACCATTCAGATAGGTGCCCATCCAAAGGATATTTTTGCTTCCTTCCTGTGATGCAAAAAGTTTTAAGATATTTCTGTTTTTTAGCCTGTCTGAATTCTCTGCCTCTGGCTGATACCTGATAAAACCATCACTCTCTGCATCGTAATAAAACAATCCTTCCTGCCAGGTTCCTATCCATAAACGGTTTGATCCGTCCTGGACAATTGATCCGATCCAGTTTTGATTCGTTTTGTATTTTCTATTTTTTCCTTCAGGATAGTAGTGTTTAAAATTATTTTTTTCTGGGATATATCTATTCACGGCCCCACCGGTAGCAATCCAGAGTGTACTCTGCTTTTCCTCTTTAAATTCATAAATAGCATTTACCTGGCGGCTGCTCAGACTGGTCGTATCATTTTTATCCGGAACATAGCAAACGAAATTATCCAGATCACGGTTATAAAGGCATAAACCACCTCCGTCGGTACCGATCCACAACTGTTTTTCGCTGTCTTCATACAGCTTTATTATCCAGTTATAACTAAGGCTGGTTGAATCACCTGGAATATTCCTGTATATGGTAAATTTATTGCCATCATATTTATTTAAGCCATCCTTGGTGCCAATCCATATCATCCCTTGATAATCCTGGAGGATACATTTCACAACACTATAGGAAAGTCCGTCTTCTGAAGTGATGTGCTCCAAACTTACATTATCATATTGAGCAAATGAGTAGGGATTAAATAAAAATACCAGTAAGTAAATTTTACAAGATTTCAGCATGTTTTTACTATCCCCTGCTGATGATCAAGGAAAATCTAAGTATATCATACTTTATTAAAGATTTAGGATAAATTAAAGTAAAATTTTCATGCGGCAGATTATTTATCCTGATTAGTTTGCCGCAGAGAACACAGATTATATAACTTATTTACTATTAAATATTAATATATTTTATAAATATTGAAATTATTATTTTAACCTCTGTTCATTGGATAATTACAATAAAATCATATGGTTACCTATGAATCTCTGTGGCGAAAAATAATATGCGTACGCTCAAACTCAAATCTTGAGATTAATCAATAACTCCCTTATTTTTGTGCTTCGTGTTTAACCAGGATATCCATGCTGACAATAAATAAAATAAAGCAGATGTTGCAGCTGCTGGAAGAGAATTACCGCCATACCAGCACCGACCTGAATTACGATACCCCGTTTCAATTGCTTATTTCCACTATACTCGCCGCCCAGAGTACTGAGAAGTGGAAGAAATGAGGATCAGGCGGGATTTGAACTTGTAGTATATATTGTATCAAAAATAATATAATTTTTATCTACATATCTTTATTGATATTATTATGGTCGCTTCAACTACCGCATAACCAACGTCACCCAGGCGCGGGAGACACCGAGTTTTCTGGCCAAAGCTGCCCGCGTTCCGATCTGTGTATTGTTAATCATTTTATGGTATTTTAAAGCGAGGTCATACATGAAATCCGCTTTCCGGCGGATTAATAACCTGGTCGGACCGCCTTACGGCCGGCCTTTTAAACCTGATGCCGCATATAACGTGCCGGGATTTTTATCTGCTCCGGGGTTTAATTCCCTGGAAGTTTTTGAAAACTTACGACCGTTAGGCATTAACCTGTCATACCGCGAGGATCTTCCTGGTTTTTAATTTTTAAACGGTAAACATGATGATGTTTACAGATGACGTTGTTTAACCGTATTTATTCAATCTTTTATTTAAACACACCGTCTGGACATGACACGTAATTTATAATTTAAAATTGTTACTGAATTGAAAGGACCGGTAAAATTCCGGTAAAGCATCTATTCAAAGCGAATTGGTAAGATTGAATTCGATCTGTGCGTTTGGTTTAAGTTGTCAGGAAAGCATCTCCTGAATTATATGAAGGGATTACTGATCCGGACACCGAGAATCACCTGGTCATGGTTCAGATCTTCAGTCCAGATTTCCGTGCAGTTGGCGCTGGCGGCCGCCGCTATGATTAATGCGTCCCAAAAGGACAGGCGATTTAAAATACTGCAATCGATCGCAGAAAATATCAGTTCAGGTGTGATAGAGACAACTTCAAAGTTGGATAACCGGGAAAGAATACCTTTCGTCACTACCGGATCGGCATTCATTTTCCTTGTAGCGGCGACATAGAATTCCTGCATTACCTGTGTGGAGATAACTCCGCTGAAACTTTTCCTCACCTGGTGTAATATTGAACGGGCTTTTTCTCTTCTGGTATTGTCATAGCGGTCAAGACTATAAACAATAATATGTGTGTCAATAAATATCTTATTGCTCATAGAGATCGCTGCGTTTCCATTTTTGACCGTCTGAATCAGCTCCGGCCTGATCCATCAAAGCAAAGCATTCTTCCAGCCACCGGCTGGAATCTGCTTCGACTGTAATTCTGAGTAACCTGCGGATCAAATTATTCAGCGAGGTGTTATGTTTTGCCGCATATGTTCTGCCTTTTCTTAACAGATCATCATCGATCGAAAGCGTTATATTGGCCATCTGGACCCCGATATTTACACTTATAATGTGTAAAATATAATGTGCAAGAACAATGTTGTCAATAACTGGAGAGACAGGGAATTATTTTATGTCGACCTCGGCCCAGATTTAGAGGGAATTCTGCAGTAAAAAAGTTCGCGTTCAGAACGGATGAGGGGAGTCTGACACTGCAAAAAGACGAACCAGTCTGCAGGTACTTAACATGCCCGATGGTATTCCTTGCCAAAGGGCATTTTGATTTATGCTTTCATATACACAAAAGGCTCCGCTTTGCTGAGCCTTTAAAATACTGCTATTATCAATTTTATCGTAAGTATGTAGCATATGATCATAGGTTGCTTTTGTTTGACAGGATAATCCCGAAGGAAGGGAACCCTTTGGGATTATCCTGTCTGATTTTAAGATCCTGTCGTCAATTGACACTATCGCAATAAAATCATCTTCTTCACCTCCCTAAAACGTTGTCCTGAGCCTGTCCCCGCCACCAACTGATAGTAGTAGATGCCACTCGCCAGATTCTTGCCGTTGAAGGTGTAAGTGTGGTTTCCCTGATGTAGTTTCTGAGATACAAGAGTCGAGACTTCTTTTCCAAGTAGATTATAAACTTTCAGTTGAACAAATTCAGATTTGAGTAAAGAAAATTCAATGGTGGTAGATGGATTAAAGGGATTGGGGTAGTTTTGAGAAAGCCTGAAAAATTCAGGGAATATATTATCAGCGGAATTTTCGTCCCAGGTAACACCATCTTCCGTTTTAAGAATAAGACCATTATACCCGACAGCCCAGCCAATGCCCTCCAGGAAATGAACAGTGTTTAACGGGGCAGACAAATCCTGTTTTTGTGGAATCCATGTTTCACCGCCGTCAGATGTAGCAATAATAACACCATGACGCGTGCCATCTTCACCAACAGCCCAGCCGTGCAGGCTGTCTGTGAAAACCATATCGTTTATCTCATAATTAAAACCGGGAATTTCCCTAAATGTTTTACCGCCATCCTTTGTTTGCAGCAGCATAGTATGACTTTGCTGATCATTGATATAACCGCCGCTAATCCAGCCATGATCCGTATCCGCAAAAAAGACATCACGTAACGGGATATCTGTATGGGAGTTGATTACTGTAAATGAATCAGGATAAATATATTTGAGGATTAGTCCGTTTATACCCACCAGCCAGGTTACACTCCCATTGGTATAAATTGAATTCAGATGATAATTATCTTCAGCAGTATCAGGATATTTCAAGATTAGACCCCAGTTTGCACCGTTGTCTGTGGAACCCAATACAACGGCACCTGTTGAATCGCCTTCCCATACCGCGCTCCCAACCGCAAAAACCGTGTGTTCATTGATAAAGGAGATATCACCGTTCCTGCCCCGGAAAGTAAAACCGCTGGAATCAAAATTGTTTTCAAATCTTTTCGTCCAGTTATTGCCACTGTTATGGGTCATATATATGGCAGTCTCTGTTAACAAAGCTCCTCTCTGTTTATCAAAAAACCGGATTTTTTCAATACCGGCATTCAGGCCCAATCCGGATTCCCAGGTATCACCCCCATTAATGGTTCTAAACATGTTACCGAACCGTGGACCATGAGCCCCGTAAACAGATAATCCGCCACTTAAAAAACCGGTATTGTGGTCCATAAAAAAAATATCCCGATAGGGATAATTTGTACTGATTAAATGCCAGTTTTTACCGCCGTCCGTACTTCTGTACAAAATATAAAATGATGAATTAATCGAGGCAAAGGCCGTATTTGCTGATGGGAAAAATATGCTGCATTCAAACCACATCCGGGGATTAATATCCGCTATATTTTTTACATTGTTCCAATGGCTTCCACCGTCGATACTTTTATTGATATCAACAGACAGGCTATCCTGCAACACGGCATAAACGGATGTATCATTCAAAACATAAAAGGAGGCAAGAGGCTGTTGATTTTGACTTTTAATTGTCCAGGTCTTAAAGGTATCACTTGTTACACCAAACAGGTAATCCCTGTACTCATCATAATATTTTATGGCGGTAAAATAATAGACCGAGTCGTTGATAGTCTGTACATCAGAAATTACTGAAAATTCTGTAGTTTTTTGCAGCGTCCAGCTATCACCTCTGTTATTGGTCCTGAATATGGTAAGCACCGTATCAGAACTTCCTATTGCAAAACCGCTGCTGTCGGAAAAGAATTTTAATAGGTCCAGTCCAGATTGATTTAAAAGGGAACTATTATCCATATCCTGCCATTGATTGCCGCCATCCATGCTTTTCAATATCCAGATTCTGTTGTTGTTATAATCAACACCTCCAATATAGGCGACACTGTCATTGACCTGGGATACTTTTTTAAAATCTTTATTATCCGTTAGATTATACAACGGTATCCATGAGAGTCCTCCGTTGATTGATTTAAGGACCTTACGGCTGGCTGTTACCCAGATAACAGAATCACCAAAAAAATGGAAGTTTGAAAAATCGGAGTATGTGGTCAGCGGAACAATATTCCAGGTATCTCCTCCATCAGTTGTCTTTAATAGGGTATTGTACCCTGAAAACCAGCCGATATTTTCGCTGACAAAATAAAGATCTCCTGGATATCCTTCCAGCCCCTCGTTCACTACATCCCACTGGCCGTAAAGAGATAGACCTATAATGAACTGTGCATACAGAAAAATGTTTTGATTAATCCGGGTCATTATTTATTACCCTGAAAGCATTCAACCTGATACAATTAAACGAATATAATTCCTGTAAGGGATTTCTGTTTCATCAAAATGACAAGCATAAACTTTCATCTTGTGGCTTATCGTCTGCCCGTAATACAAAACGAACTTTATGTTTTTTTCATTTCCGCTTGTGTATGTAATCTTGCTGAATTAAATACCGCCCCGAAAAACGAGGCGGCTTGGCTACTTTATCAGCAACATTTTTCTGCTTTGTTTAAAACCACTACTTATTTCAAGAGTATAGATATAAATCCCGCTTGAAAATCCCGAAGCATTCCACTTTAGCTGATAACTACCTGCTGTCTGTTTTTTGTCAACCAGGGTGGCAACTTTTTGCCCCAGCAGATTATAAATACTCAAATCGACATCACTGCTCATTGCTAATTGATAATTGATCGTTGTTATTGGATTAAAGGGATTGGGATAGTTTTGCCCGAGGACAAATATTTCCGGCTGCTTGTATGGATTATTATAAATAGCAGTAATAACAGGAGCGCTGGCATAACCAATTTGCCAATTATTATCGTTATCTATACCTGCATACCAGAGATGAAATATTTCTCCATCAAATAATAACGCCGGGCTAGCCAGGCCACTCTCGTCCCAGGATCCTTCTTCGCTTGTAGTAAGAACAGGATTTCTATCAGATTTTGTCCAGTTTTTTCCATCATTAGAAGTGGCGTATCCAAATTGACTGATAGCGCTTTTGCCCTGGTAAAACAAATAATATACTGAATCTTTTTTTATAACATTTGGTGAGATAATCCTTGAATCATCCCATTCACCTGATTCACCCATGAGCAATACCGGATTTTCATACTTAGCCCAGTTTACTCCGTCTTCAGAAGTTGCATAGCCTATTTTAAAACCTCCGGAAGAGTTCGGGCTGTGATACCACATATGAAATCTATCCTGGTCAAACAGAACGGAAGGTTGCTGAACGCCATATTCATCCCAACTGCCCTCTGCACCAGGTGTCAAAACTGGATTATCCGGATGTATATTCCAGTTGATACCATTCGCCGATGCAGCATATCCGATCTCGTTTCCATCAGTTCCATACCACATGTGGT
>WOR8_10004065_pt1 | contig 19145 bp, 18 predicted proteins | sample DeeMarSeWOR38_10_FD_19890 | JGI IMG/M metagenome (IMG submission 19890)
ATCTGCAATATGTGCCGCATCACTGAATCACGGCACGTCGGCCTTTGAGTTTGCTCGATGAATTCAGCCGGCCCCGCCAGTCCCAGCGGACCACCACGGGCACAAAATCCTGAAATCCCGGCTGCTGCAATGTTGGCCATCAGTGAGATGTGCAAAAAGACTCGCGCTTGTACCAGCTTCTTTTTCTACTCGCCCGATTTTGCGACGGTTTGCGCTCCCCTGCCCCGCTTTCAAGTTTAATCGGCCCTTATTACAATTTTTCCTGCGCCTCGAGTTGGGTGTTGATGTCGTTCATCACCTTCATGAACGCCAGCCGTTTTTCTCTGGCATAGGGATTATAACGGTGCATATCCAGAAACAGCTGCCACGTGTCCCGTTCGACGACTTCCAGAATATGCAACAGCTTCCAGAATATGCAACAGCCGCTTATACCCTTCGGTGTCAATGTCCAGCGGTATGGCTTCACATTTGGATAAGGTTCTTCCGATCATGTGGGTCAGGGAAAGACTCGTGGCAATTTGCTCGTCGTGCTGCCGGGGAGTTGCTTCGATGACGATCAATCCTTTGGAAATCAGATAGTTTTTGATCTTATTGTACGGCTTGTCGGCCACCCGCACCCGGCAGAGACAAATTTTCCTATCCTTCAGCGAATCGGCGGCACTGTCAGGACCGAACATGGGATGGGTTGCCAGAATACCCACTGATTCCGGCAGTACCGCGGTCATCCATTGGACGGGATATTCTTTCACCGAACAAACATCGATCACAAGAGCACCGGGCTTGAGCAACGGAGCGATGGTTTGCAGATTCTCTTTAAATTTTGAAATCGGGACACAGGGTATGACAATATCCTGCCGGCAAACTATCTCCAGGGATGCGGGATGGGCACCTGTCCTGGCAATCTCCGATGATTTGTCGGATCGATTGTAGACAAACACATCGAGATCCGGGGATAGATAATGTGACACCAGTTTTCCGAAACGACCGAATCCAATAATTCCAATCATAGAGCCTCTATGTTCTGTTAGAAGCTATCTCAAAAAAGTCTTTTGGCCCCCCGCCTTTGGCGGGATTGCCGCTCGGTTCCCAGCTTAGCTGGATGACCCATCGATTTTTGTTTAAAAAGAGGGCCTTAAATCCTCGAAATACTATAGTATTCCTTCGCTTCAAACCCCGCGGCCGCCGCAATTTTGAACCAAAATCCATTTTTTGCGATAGCTAGTAGTGTTTACGCGCGCGTTGTTGCAGGGCCAGATCCGCGATGACCAGGGCGGCCATGCTCTCGACAATCGGCACGGCCCTTGGAACCACACAGGGGTCATGGCGGCCTTTGGCCTCCAGGACCATATGATTGCCGTTAAAATCAGCTGTATTTTGCGACTTACCAATGGTCGCGGGCGGTTTGAAGGCCACCCGGAAAATGATGGGCTCCCCATTGCTGATACCGCCCTGAACGCCGCCGCTGTAGTTGGTAACCGTACCCAATCGGTCTTCTTTTTTTATGAAGGGATCGTTGTGCCGCGAACCGGACATGCGGGTACCCTCGAAACCGGAGCCGATTTCAAACCCCTTGGTGGCTGGAATCGACAGCATGGCATGGGCCAGACAGGCTTCCATCTTGTCGAAAACGGGCTCACCCAGACCGGCGGGGACATGGCGGCAAACACACGATATAATCCCCCCCAACGAATCTTTATCATCTTTGGCCGCCATGATCGCACGAATCATTTCGTCGGCTTTAGGCCCCGACGGGCAACGCACCGCGGTTTGATCCACCTCTGCCCGCGTAATGCGGTTTTCATCGACTTCGTCCGCTGTAATTGTGCTCACCGAGCTCACCCAGGCAACGATCTCGATGCCATAATCTTCGTGTAGGAATTTTTCGGCGATTGCACCGGCGGCAACGCGGCCGATGGTTTCCCTGGCGCTCGATCTGCCGCCCCCGCTGGATGTGCGGATACCGTATTTCATCTGGTAGGTATAGTCGGCATGGGATGGACGCGGAACGGAACGCATGTCGGCATAATCGCCCGGTCGTTGATCTTTGTTGGCCACCGACATGCCGATGGGTGTGCCCAGGGCGCGGCCGTTTTCAACTCCGGACAAAATGGTCACCCGGTCGGTCTCTTCCCTGTCCGTCGTCAAGTGCGTCTGGCCGGGCCGACGGCGGTCGAGCTGGGGCTGAATGTCTCCTTCGCCAAGGGCCAAACCGGGCGGACATCCATCGACAATGGCACCGACACCTTTACCGTGTGACTCCCCGAAAGTTGTTACCTTGAAAAGATTTCCCAGAGTACTGGACATATATGTTATCTCCCCTTGTTCCAAAATTAGGTTTCAGGCTTCAATAACCGCAGGTTGCGGACCAGACGGTGAAAATCGACCAAATTCAGAGACGACTCTAATTTAACGGGTACGATGGCGCCCCTCTGCTGAAGCCCTGATATCTCAAGTTGTGAACCTTGAACCCTGCACCTTTTAACCCTCTGTATACATCCCCTCAAAAACTTCCCAGAAATTCGGAAATGATTTTTCGACACAATGCGCGTCTTTGATAACCATTCCGGAAGCCGCCAACCCTGCGACCGCAAAGCTCATCGCGATCCGGTGGTCACCGTATGTTTCGATGTCGGCGCCCCGGGGTTGTCCGCCCTCAACGGTCAGTTCGTCAGCAGTGCAGTGGGCCGTGATGCCCATTTTTTTTAGCTCATTGGCGACCGCGCTCAGGCGGTCGCTTTCTTTGGCTTTTAAATGGGATACATTGGTAATGACAGTGGTCCCCTGCGCAAAGGCGGCCACCGCTGCCAGGGTGGGAACCATGTCCGGCATGTCGCCCATATCGACCTCCAGCGCCTGCAGCCGGTCGCCCCCGATAACCGTAATGCCGTCGGGCTCGTTTTTGACGGCGCAACCCATGGATTCTAAAACTTTGGAAAATTTAATGTCTCCCTGGCAAGATTCTTGACGGACACCGTTGACCTTGACAGTCTTGTGACAGATTGCGGCCGCAGCCCAGAAATAGCCGGCCTGGGACGCATCGGCTTCAACCGTATAGATCCCTGACCGATATGTCTGCTGGCCGGCCACCTGGAAATCCTCGTAGCCCTGCCGATCAATCTCTATTCCGAATGCAGCCATGACCTGTATTGTCATATCCACATACGGTCTTGAGACCGGTCCATCTGTCACCCTTATTTTCAAACCCCTTTCAGTACGGGGAGCCATCAGCAAAAGCCCGGTAAGGTACTGGCTGCTGGTCCGGCAATTTATTGAGACTGTGGACCCCGATAGATGTCTCCCGTTAACTTCAACCGGTGGGCAGCCATTGTCATTGGTTGAACGGGCTTTTACCCCGATTTGCCGTAAGGCATCGATCAGCGCCTGAATGGGCCGTTCGGCCATGCGCTCATTGCCCATGAGCGTATAGGGGTTCTTGCCAAGGGCGCATATGGCAGTCAGCAGACGGATGGAGGTGCCGGAATTGCCGAGATAGAGGGGCTCAGGGCTTGGCTCGAACTTTCCGCTGCCACCGTAAACCGCCAACTGATGATCGCTTGTTTCCTCGATTCGAATGCCCATCTGCCTCAGGGCCTTCAGCGTCAGCAGCGTATCTTCACTTAGAAGCGCATTGTCAATCAGACACCTGCCGTTGGAAAGGGCCGAGGCAATCAGCATCCTGTGGGTGAAGCTTTTCGAACCCGGCACGGTAATATCGCACCTGGGCTTCATGTTGTTGGATTTTATTTCGATCATAGCGTCTTAACCGTTCAGGGTTAAGGGTCTGAGGTTAGAGGAGCGCTTCGCTTTAGGCTGGAGGCAAAAAAGAATCGGACCTTATTTGCCTCAGACCTCCAACCTCAAACCTCCAACAATATAGAACCCTGAACCTTTGAACCGCATTTACCGGCTTTCAAGTTCTTCAAGCACAACTTGGCGCATGATATCAACCGGCGCCGCCAGCGATGTCCACAACTCGAACTGAACGGCGCCCTGGTGGACGAACATGGCAACACCATCTACCGTAACACATCCACGGCTTTGCGCCTCCTTCAAAAAACGGGTCTGCAACGGGTTGTAGACCATATCCATAACGACCGTTTCGGGTTCCAACAGGCTGGATGACAGGGGTATGCCATCGACATCCGGCGTCATTCCTGCCGGCGTGGCGTTGACGACGATGTGATAGGGCAGCTCGTTTACTTCCGCCAGCGGCCTAAAGCGGCATCCCAGATCCCCTGCGAGCTTTTCGCCCCTTGAAGGCGTGCGGTTAATGATGGTCACGACGCCCCCTTCTCTCTTCAACCCGAACCCCAGTGCACGCGCGCCTCCGCCGGCGCCTATTATTGCCACGTCCTTGTCCTTTATCACGGTCTTATCGGAAATCGCCTGAACGCCACCCGCACAGTCCGAATTATATCCATAAAGAATTCCGTCTTGATTGACAATCGTATTGACGGCCCCAATATCTGTGACCATTGGATCCACTTCATCCAGATATTCCATGACAGACACTTTATGGGGAATGGTAATGCTGGCACCGCGAATACCGAGGCCCCTGATTCCGGCAACAGCCGCCGCAATATCTTTGACCTGGCAAGCCAAATAACATCCACCCAGCCCTTCATGGGCCAGCGCACTGTTGTGCATAACCGGACTCAGGCTGTGACCGACGGGATTGCCGATGACAACGTACAAAGGCACAAGGCTTCCTTTTTTCAACGGGCTTTGGATTCCCCGGCCCGCAGCGATGAGGGCTTGAAATATTCGATGAAGGGCCGCCTCCTTCAAAGGCCCCCCATTCAGTGATGAAAGCCTTTGATAGATCTGGTTCTCGCGCCGGGCGTCGACGACTGCCGCACCAAAGCGGCTCTTGATATCCCCTATATTTCTGGCGACCATCAAACGCTGGTTGATCAATTCAAGGAGTTGATCATCGATTTCGTCGATACGTCGACGTAATTTTTCAATTTCCTTCATAATCTCACACATCAAAGGGTAAACCGTCTTCTAGTTCCCGGATAGAGAGTTCCGTAACGACCGCTTGACCTATTTCCTTGAGCAGAACGAATTTAAGGCGCGCCCCTTCCCTTTTTTTGTCTTTGCCAATGGCTTCGAATACATCTTGCCGGTCGAATTCAAGCCGCACCGGCAACTGGAAGTGCTCAAGCAGGTCGCAAAGTCGCGCTGTGTCTTGCGGTTTTAAATCCGCCTTTTTTTCCGATAGCTTTGCAGCCAGGACCATGCCGGCACTTATCGCCTCTCCGTGCAACACCTGCAGCACTTTCTCAATCGCATGCCCCAGGGTATGTCCGAAGTTGAGCTTGCGCCGCTCGCCTTGTTCCGTCGCATCCCGGTTAACGATGGTTGATTTAATCATCACCGAGTCGTAGACCACTTTTTCGATAACCGCCGGATCATGTTCCAGAACCCTGTTCCAATTTTCCTCCAGATATTCAAACAGCTGACGATCTGCAATGGCCCCGTGCTTAACGACCTCGGCCAGACCGCTCTGAAATTCCCTCTGAGACAGGGTCTTCAACAAATGATGATCGCAGATGACAAATTCGGGTTGGCTGAACACCCCGACAATATTTTTATAGCCGCCAAAATTAACACCGTTTTTACCACCAACGCTGGCATCCACCTGGGAAAGAAGCGTGGTCGATACAAAGCCGAACCTTAGCCCGCGCATATACGTCGAGGCCACAAATCCGGCAATATCACAGACGATACCGCCACCGATGCCGACGATAAAAGACGATCGATCGGCACCCAGCGCCAGGAGCTTATCATATAGGAAACCAGCGGTAGCCAGGGTTTTAATCCCTTCGCCGGTATCGATTGTTATAACCGCGCCGGAAGGGAAATAGTGGCCCCAGTGTTTTTCGACATTGGTATCCGTGATGATAATCGGCATCTTTACGGGCAGGTATCTGCTGAGATGTTCCAACCGCTCGCCAACCAAAATGGTGGATTGACCAATCGGGGTATTCAGTTCGACGGTTTTCATAGGGACTGAACCCATCTCTCGCTGCTGCTCAATTTTGAAGAATTCACCAGCTTTTCGGTCGCCGACAGCAGCAGGTGTTCGGTAGTTTCCCAGGAAATGCATTCATCCGTTATGGATACACCGTATTTTAAAGCGGATATATCGCCGCTGAATTTCTGATTGCCCTCAAACAGATTGCTTTCGAGCATCAGCCCAATCACCGAATCGTTGCCCGCGATATACTGATCGATCACATTTCGCCAGACAATGGCCTGGCCCTGGTATTTTTTCATTGAGTTTCCATGGGAGCAATCCACCATGATGTTTTCGCGCAGGTCTTTCTCAATCAGCTTCAGGCGGGCCTGTTCGATGCTGATCGGATCGTAATTGGGCTGCTGCCCCCCGCGCAAAACGATGTGGGCCCACGGATTACCACCGGTTTTCACGACACAGGTATGACCGTTTTGATCGATGCCCAGAAAACTCTGCGGCGTTTTGGCTGCTAGAATGGCATTGATGGCCGCGGCAAGTTTGCCGTCGGTCCCGTTCTTGAATCCAACGGGCATCGAAAGACCGCTGGCCATTTCGCGGTGGGTTTGCGATTCGGTGGTTCGGGCACCGATACAAGCCCAGCTTACCAGATCTGCAACGTATTGCGGGGTGATGGTCTCAAGGAATTCGGTGGCAGCGGGAACGCCGATCTCATTGATCCGCAGCAGGATCTGACGGGCTTTGCGCAAGCCATCTGGAATGTCACAGGTTCCGTCCAGCCGCGGATCGTTAATCAATCCCTTCCACCCCACGCTGGTACGGGGCTTTTCAAAATAAACCCGCATGACGACAAACAGCGCTTCGCTGACCGCATCTCCGAGTTTTTGCAGTTTTTCGGCATACTCGTAAGCAGCCTTTTCATCGTGAATGGAACAGGGACCGACAATCACCAGAAGGCGTTGGTCTTTTCTGACCAATATGTTTTCAATGGCCTGCCTGCCCGAAAGGACCGTGCTGTGCGCGGCCTGGCTTACGGCAAGTTCCTGCTTCAACTTGCTGGGCTCCATGAGTTGTTGGTAGCCTTTGACGCGAAGATCGTCTGTTGGTTTCATCATTTTTCACCCCGGTACCTTTGTTGTAGTTTTTTATATCATGCCGCAATGTTTTCACCACCAAGACGCAACGTCACAAAGGCGAAGATCATTCAACGGCTTCAGTGGTTCGCTGACGACTTTGGGCTATTTTCCGGCATGCACGGGTTAGGCTGTGCCGATCAGATTCTAAAATAAAAAAACCGTGGGTTGAAGGTCTGCCCACGGTTTAGAACGCTTTGGAATTTGTCTTTTACTTTTCAGCGCACTTCAGGCAGACCGGTCCGATAAAAATAATACCGGTAATAATAAAAATTAAAGCTGCCTGAATAATTCATCATCGCTCGGTGGCTCTTTCGGTTTGGTTCCAGGGCATCGTTTATCTGAATGCCGACAGCGTGTCAACAAAAAAGTATTGACATTTAAATTGGAATTTATATATTAATCTTTAAATGTCAATGGAGCAGCAAAGATGAACACGCTTTACGCCAACACGGGATACTTTGATTTCGGACGCTTCTTTCTTAGCTTTAGAAGCGTCCATCCGGCTGCTTAACGCCAAAAACTGATCGTTAACGCCCCGGGTGGACCTGACTGCCACCCGGGGTTTTTATTTGCATAAAGCCCTGGGGACCCTCCCGGGGCTTTTGTTTTGTCCTCGGCGTGAATGGATTTTGTCATGAAAGTTTGCCGATTCTTCCAACAATTAGGGTGAACTTGTAAATAGGTTTCAGGTGTCAGGATGAACTTGCGGAAAAACTGACACCTGGAACCTGACACCTGAAACGATCAGACTAATGCAGAAATAAGTTAAATTAATATGTTGAGTACACATCAATTTTTATTCAAATTCTCTAACAATAGGAGGAACCCATGAAACTAAAACAGATCTCAGTGCAAATTGAAAATTCCCACGACCGCCTGTATGAATTTACCCGTGCCTTGGGAGACGAAGGCATCAACCTTAGAGCCTTAACCCTGGTTGATACGGGGCATTTCGGCGAATTGCGGGTCCTGGTATCCGACACATCCACGGCCCGGCAAATCTTAATGAGAAAAGACATCCCTGCGCGGGTTGATGACGTGGTTGCGGTACAAATGGAAGATAAGCCCGGGCAGCTGGCCGATCTGCTGGAACGGTTAATGGAAGCCAGGATCAAAATCAAATACGGCTACGCATTGGCCGGAATGGATTCGGGCAAAGCCATCATGATTTTCCGTTTCGACGACAACGACAGGGCCATCGAGGTGCTCAAGCAAAAAGAAGTTCAACTGGTCGATCGCGACAGCTTCAACAGACTCGCGGCGACCGGCTGATCTCTCGGCAAACTGCATATTTTTTAAGGATGGCAATCATGAAGAACCTTAAGCTCACGGTGCGTGAGACAACCCAGCGCACCATCATCAATGTGGCCGATGTCGCCTTTGGCCGTGATTTCGTTGTAATTGCCGGGCCCTGCAGCATTGAAAGTGAATCACAGATTTTAAAGACTGCCCGTGCCGTCAAATCGGCCGGTGCGGACATGCTTCGCGGCGGGGCCTTTAAGCCCCGAACATCGCCTTACGCCTTTCAGGGCTTAGGCCTGCGGGGGCTGAAATTGCTGGCCCAGGCCGGACAGGAAACCGGCCTGCCGATTATTACCGAAGTGATCGATCCCCGGGACGTGTCCTGGGTGGCTGAATTCGCCGATGTGCTGCAAATCGGAACCCGCAACATGCAAAATTTTTCCTTACTCAAAGAGGTGGGGCAATCATCGCGACCGGTACTTCTCAAGCGGGGAATGCATTCGACGCTTGAAGAGTGGCTGAACTGTGCTGAATACATCCTGAGTGAAGGCAACCCAAATGTCATCTTGTGTGAACGGGGAATCAGAACCTTTGAAAAATATACCCGCAATACGCTGGACCTGAGCGCGGTGCCGGCCATCAAAGCACTGACCCATCTGCCCATTATCATCGATCCAACCCACAGCACCGGTCGGGTCCACCTGATCGGCCCCATGAGCCTGGCGGCCGTCGCGGCCGGCGCCGACGGCATCATCGTGGAGGTTCATCATAAACCGGAAGAAGCGCTGTGCGATGCCGATCAGGCTCTTACCCCGGCGATTTTTGCGGACATCATGGGTCGGCTCAGACCCCTTCGATCATTTATGGACAATCTGCCTGCTTAGCGGCAATGATGAGGAATAAGATGAAACAAAACGAAATCAGCAGCAAAATAAACAAAATTGATCGCGAATTATTGGTTCTCCTTCAGGAACGCATGGGCCTGGCATTGCGATCAAAAAAATTCCAGGAAACTTACGATGATGTCCAGAGCGAAGAAAATGTTCTCGAGCGGGTCAACCGAATGAATCTGGACCTGGTAAAAAGCTCGTTTTCCAGGCAGTTGCTCAAAACGATCATCGACGAAAGCAAACGGCTCCAGGACGAAGACCGCCAACTCGTCGCCTTCCAGGGTGAGCACGGGGCTTATGGCGAGGTGGCATCTCGCAAGCTGGTGCCCAACGGCGCTTACATTCCCTGCCTTGAATTCATCGATGTGTTTCGCGGGGTTGAGGATGGCCATTTCGACCTTGGTGTGGTGCCGGTGGAAAACTCCCTTGAAGGCGCCGTCACCCAGGTAAATGATCTTCTGACGACCACCGCTTTGAAAGTCATCGGTGAAGTCAAGGTGGTGGTCAACCATTGCCTGCTGGCGACCGAAGCAACCGACTACCGCGAAATCCGGGTGGTCTATTCACACCCCCAGGCCCTGGCCCAGTGCCGTGATTTCCTGATGCGCAACAAACTCGAACCACGCCCCTACTACGATACCGCCGGCGCGGCCAAAATGCTCGCCAGGGAAAATCCCAAAGCTGCCGCCGCAATCGCCAGTGCTCTATGCGGTGAACTTTATGATCTTGAAATAATAAAGGAGGGTATCGAGGACGGGCCTTCCAATTCGACCCGATTTTTGCTGCTTTCCAGAGATGCCAGCACCGCCAAAAGAGACAAGACATCTATCATTTTTGCCGTGGCCCACGAAGCCGGCCAGCTTTACGGTGTGCTCCAACTGTTTGCCGAAGCCAACATCAACCTGACGCGGATTTCTTCCATGCCCCTGCGATCGGATCCGAGCAACTACAGCTTCTTCCTTGATTTTGAGGGTTCGGAGGAGGATGCCTCTGTCGCGGATGTACTCCAGAAAATGAGCCAGATGACCATCGCCCTGAAAAACCTGGGCAGCTATCCGGCATACAAAGGGGAAGCCTAAAGGATGCGTTAATGGTTATATGTTATTCGTTAATTGAAGAAAATGCGGACATGCATCTGAGACCGGTCAACAGCCTTCTGCGTCTATATCCGGATCGCTCCGCTAATTGGTGCTTCCCACACCAGCGTGTTATCATTGGCAAGTGTGGTATCCAGCCCTTGCACTATTTCGGCAGGCATGGGGGCGGCCCGCCGAATTCTGAGATCAGCGTGGGTGATCAACGCTTCAAAAGTGGCGGCCAGCTGGGCGGTGGTTGTATTTAACATAAACTGCATGAAATGAAAGCGTCTGTCCGATCGACCGATGAGTCGGGCATGTATCGCGATCGCCTGCCCGACCCGCACCTCGGCAAAATACTGAATAAAATGCTTCAGGGCAAAAACCCCGTACTTTCCATCCCGAAAATATTCTTCATCCAATCCATGGGCGCTGAAGAATTTCCGACCCGCTCTGGCAAACAGGTCGAAATACCATCGAATATTCATGTGTCCCATTATATCCTGGTAATCAGGGGGAATGGTTTTACGATGGTACAGCGGCAAAGCTTCCAGCGCTGCCAGGGGTGCTATACAGCTACGATCTTTGTTCCAAATGCCGCATTCAAACTGATCCGTCTCGTCGGTCATGATGCATATAACCAAAATGATGAATTTGGAAGGTTCTCAATCGCGTCAGCCCTGCTTTGCAAAGCTGGCCTTGAGCGAAACGATCAATTCCTTCGGATCTTTAGGAGGCACCGGAAAATCGGGTTTGCATTCCATTGCGATGGCTTGCGAGGGACAGCCGGTTGCACATACCGCACAACCAAAGCACCGGTCCAGATCCACTTGCGGGACCTCGTTTTCCCCCATGACCAGAGCCTCGGGCGGACACCGTTCAATACAGGTCTCGCAGGCCGTGCAAAGATCCGGGTCAAAGCGGGGCTGAAAGCCCGAATTGAAAAACAAGGCCGGTTTGGGTTGCTTTAGGACCCCTTTGATGACTTCACAATGCCAGCGGTCGCAGTTGCAGATAAAATTAACATTTTCAGTCGTGTTGCGGCTCATATGGACCAGGCCGGCTTCTTCGGCCAGGTCTAAAACCCGGCGGGCCTCGGCTTTGGTCATGGCGCGCGCGCCCAGACGTTCGATGGCATATGCGGCCATGCTGCCAAACCACATGCACACCTCCATGGGCATGTCATGGGTGTCTTCTCCCACCAATTTTGCCGAATGGCGGCAGTAGCAGGTGCCGACACCGATCGTCTCGTTTTTATCGATGTAGGTTGAGACCTGGTCGTAGGTGTGGACGGTGTTGCCGGCCTCGATGGTCCTGTCAACGGTGATGACCCGCGTGACCGGAAACGTCATTTTTGACGCTCCTTTGGCTGTATTAAACGCGTTCTTATAGGCGCGAATGAGCTGCGCAATCCTTTTGTCCCGGTCGGTTGCCTTGCCGGGCATGAATTGGTATTCAAAAATCCCGGGCATAAATGGCTCACCCTGATAATACCTGACATCACCCTTCCGAAATGTTTTACAAAGACCCTTATCGGCCATGGTTTCCAGGATCCCGCGTATTTCATCCTCATCTCGGTTCATTTCGGCAGCAATCCCGGCGGCGGTAAGAGGCTTAGCGGGCATGGCATTGTTGACCTCGGCCTCCTGGGGGGTAAAGAGTTCCTGGACCATATCGTAGAACTCGGGGATCTCCACACCGGAGTAAGGACCACGGCGACTTTTCATTATCTCGTAAAGCTCTTTATACACCTGTTGAGTCATTGGTTGAGTGCCTCCTGTATCAAAAGAATGTCAGCTTGAAGCTTCCTTATATCTTGCCGTTAGAAATTCTGACAGATCCGGTGGCGGGCTGGCCTCGGAACGCAGCGACAGCTCAACGGCCTCCGTTTCGCAGGTTGGGGTGCAGACGCCGCAGCCGATACATATATTTTCGTCAACCACGGCGATGTCTTCATCACCGATCGCAATGGCCCCCACGGGGCATCTGTCTTCGCAGGTGCCGCAGGCCGCACAACGCTCGGGATCTACTTGGGCCACATAACTGGATGCGGATATGGTGTGAAGCCCCATTTTGCTTTTGGTCTCAAGGAATACGCAGCAGCACCCGCAGCAATTGCAAATAGTTCCCAGGTGGCCGTTGATGTTCTCCACCGAATGAACCAGACCTTCTTCATTGGCGGATTTTAAGATGGCCAGGGTCTCAACCGCGGAAATTTTGCGGGCCAAGCCCTGCTCTACCATGTAGCGCCCCATGGAGCCGAAATGCAGACAGTTTTCAAGCGAATGATCGCAGGCATCGCCTGTTTGGGCGTGCATCTGGCGACAGGGGCAGTGTGCCACCGCACAGTAGGACTGGGCTTCTACCATGGCCGCCAGGGCATTATAGGGCAAAACTTCCCCGGATTCGCGCAGCTTCCTGGAAACCGGAAGCACCCTCACCACCGGCATGTTTCCCCGGGACAGTTCGGCGCCGAAGGCCTCTTCGCGATATTTGAGCCACAGGGGCGCCAGTTTCCGGCTTCGTTCCGTCTCCTTGCCCGCCCAGAAAGGCGTTTCGGCCCAACCGACCACCGAAGGCAGCAGACGATAGGTCCGTTCTGCTCCCGGTCGCTGACTGGTGAAAACGGTTCCCTGCCCTGCCATGCGATCTAAAACCTCCTCGAGCGAGTCACCCAGTTCGGGAAAAGAGTCCCTCAGCTCTGCGAGGCTCCGGTCTTGCATACCGAGCTTGAGGGCCACCTCGGCTTCCTGGAGGGGAAATAGAACCCTGAGAATCTCCAAAAGCGCCGGTGATGTTGGTGCGCCGACAATTCCCTGGTCCAGGTGTTGGGCCAGATTCTCATATAGCTGTTTATCTTCCATATTGGGTCTCCTGCATCCAGTGACCTTCATTTATGGCGTGATAATACATCTTCTCGCAACGCCGCCAGGCCCGCAAAGATGGGTTTAAAATTATTTTTGGCATCTGTGCGCCATGGCAAGAGACGTTGCGGTTCTCTCCACGCCGGCGACCGGTTCATTCAGATCAAACGATGACCTGGGAAAATTTTTCTTTGATGATCTTTTCTGCTTGCGCCATGATCCGATCCAGCAGCTCCCGGCAGGTGGGAATGTCTCTAATCAGTCCCATGCACTGGCCGGCGGACATCACGCCCTTTTGCATGTCTCCGTCTTCAAGCATTTCTTTGCCCACCAGGCCGGAAACATACGGCGCAATGTCTTCGATTTTGGTATTACCCCTGCTTTCGATTTCAAGCACCTTGTCCACGATTGGGTTTTTAATCACCCGTTCCGTGTTGCGCAGGGTGCGCATGATCAGCCGGGTGTCGCGCTCGCTGTGGTCGATGAGCGCCTGCTTGACATTGTCATGTACCGGTGCCTCTTGGGTGGCAACGAAACGGGTCCCCATGTTCATCCCGTCTGCCCCGAGGCCCAGGCAGCCCACCAGTCCGCGGCCGTCGGCAAACCCGCCCGAGGCGATGATGGGAATGTCAATGGCGTCGCGCGTGGCCGGAATTAGAATCAAAGACGTTACGTCGTCTTCGCCGGGATGGCCGGCGGCTTCGAAACCGTCGATGCTGACCACATCGCAGCCGATTTTTTCCGCTTTGATCGCGTGGCGCACCGAGGTGCATTTATGCACAACCTTGATGCCGGCCGACTTGAGCTGATCCATGTAAGGTTCCGGGTTGCGCCCGGCGGTTTCGATAAACTCGATTCCTTCTTCGATGCAGATCTTGATGTAGGCCGGGTAGTCGATGGTCCGCAGGGATGGCAGGAAGGTAAGGTTGACGCCAAACGGTTTGTCCGTCATTTCACGGCATTTACGGATTTCGGCTCTCAGGTCCTCGGCCTCCTGAAACGTCAGGGCGGTCATAAAGCCGATACCACCGGCGTTGGCCACAGCAGACGCCAGCTCTGCCCGGGCAATCCACATCAGACCGCCCTGGACGATGGGACGTTCGATGCCAAATAGTTCTGTTATTCGGGTCTTCAACATGAAGGGACTCCTTTGTGTAAACTTGCCTGAGCGATTATAGGGAAATTCCAAAATTCAAGCACCAAATATCAAATAAATTCCAAATTCGAAATCTCAATTACCGAAACGGGCATATTAATTTAGAAAGCTCTCCTGATAGTTTGGAATTTGAAAATTTGGTCATTGGATATTACCTGTCCTGTTCAATAAATCGAAGATTTAATGCGAAGCATTATTGAACAGGGTAAATTATTTGGTGCTTGTGATTTGTTATTTTTTTTATCGCGTTGGGTGGACAACAACACCGCTTTCAACGAGTACTTTATAACGGCGCTTGCGGACTTCCTTATCGGGATGACAGATCAGCTGGCAGTTGCCGCAGGTTAATCCCACCTTGTCTCCCGGCATGATGACATTGAATATGGCGGGTCCGGTGTGGGGACGGTTTAAATAGGGGCCGACGGTGTTTATCAGCGCGGGATAAAACGCCTCATCCTTATCCGGAATGGGAAAGCGGCCGGGCGACCAGGTCGACCACTTGCCGGATTTGTGCAGTCCGGTAAAACCGCCGCAAACATAATCGCAGCGGCTGTGATGGCGCTTTTGGGAATAGGAGAAATCGATGCCGCCCAGGGTTACGGACGCCTGGTTTTCCCCATCGATATAGCCCGAAGCGCAGACGGCCGTACACAGGCGACAAAGATCGCAATAGTTCTCACCGGCCGCCAGGGGATCGGTTGGTTTCAGTTCGGCGGCCGTGACCACCGAACCCAGTATGACGGCACCCCCCTCGCTTTTGGTCAGCACATTGCCGGACAGTCCGAAAAAGCCGACGCCGGACCTAACGGCCAGGTATCGATGGGAAATCGGGGGAAACTCATCATAGCGCCCGTTGGGGCTCTCCTCGCGGTAGGCCGTATTGGCCGTCAGTGGAATCGAGGGGTAGCCCTTCTGTCCTAAATAGTTGGCAAGCTCCAGGGAAATGCCGCTGGCAATGACGTTGGCCCTGATATTGTCCTTAAAGTGCTTTGCATGACTCTTTTTGGAAAACCAGAGCTCGATGTCGTCCTGATTCAGCGGAACTGCAAAACTAATTGCGGCTCGGGCAGTTGGCAGAACATAGGTTAAATCCGTTGACGGCGGTCCGCCCGCCAGGGTGTCGATGGTTGCGATCCCAACCGCACTGGCACCATAGCATTGCGCAAGTTCCATTGCTCTGCGCGTGATTTTTTCCATTTTCAACTCCTGATAACCAATAATAAATAACCGTTAACTGCTGTGGCGTTTCATGACGACACCCGCCTTGCGATCGGTTGTAAATGCAACGAGTTCGGCAATTCCCACCAGGTTTGGCCCAGCCAATCAATAAATGCCTGATGTACTGCTGCTTCGAGCTTCGGGCACTTCCCCTCTGATTTTATTTGTGTACAAAATATATACAATCCAGGTTCAAAGTTTCAGAGTTCCAGGTTGAAAATTATCGATAGCCCCTTGAATACAAAGAACTGGGTATAAAAATCAAACATAGTTCAAATATCTATATAAGGTAATTGGAGAACTGTCAGAATATCATAACCCTTGAACCCTAAACCTTAACCCTTGAATCGTTTTTATTGCATATCCCGCAGAAATCGCTTCAGCAGCACTTTTTCTTCTAAAGAGAAATTTTTTAACAGATCCTCATTGGTTTGATCCCTGGCCTCCGATAGCTTGGGTTTCAGCTCCTTGCTCTTGGGGGTAAGGAAATTTCGCAGAACCCGTTTGTCATCCTCAGCCGGTCTTTTTAAAATCCAACCTCCGGCCGCCAATCTATCCAGCACGCCTGACAGCGTGGCTCCATCTAGAACCAGTTTCTTGCCGATATCGCTGGCCGATAACCCGTCTTCGCCCCACAACACCTCGAGGATCAGATGCTGGATGGGTGTCACGCCGTATGAATGAAGCTTGCGTTTGAGATCACCATGGGCTTTCTGATAGGCCTTGGCCAGCAGGAATATGATGCAGTCGTTGTAGGTTTTCATTTCAATACCTTTCGTATACTAACTAATTCAATTCCCTGAATGCTGTCAAGAAAAATTTACGCTACCGCCATGGGGCCTTGTTAAAAATAAAAACCACCCGCAAAAACAGGCGGGTGGTTATGTTTGAATAGCGTACGGTTATCTGTCCGGGCTGGATAGGTTTAGCCGTTTATGGGCTCAATGGGTATCAATGCTGATGGAATTGAAATATCGGCATGTGCAGTTTATCGATATGTTCTTGGTTCTTTCTGACGAAATGGTTGACATAGTAAGGTATGAACTGCTCTGCCATATACAGGCTGAAATCCTGCTTGATTTGATCAGGCGAGACCGGCCAATCCTCAGCCGCCTTGCAAAAGATATCAAACTCATTTTTTCCGGTTAACCGGCTGATTTTGAACAGGTAGCCTTCGATGCTAACCGGACGGTCACGATTGATTCTTTTGACAACCTGCCGGCCGACAAGCCAAAGGATGCCGAAAGTCCCGACCATCTGCGCGCAAATCAATGTCAGCATCTGCTTTGATGGGATTTGACCGGGTACGGGTTCGATCATCCCCGCTAAACCAAAGCCCATGTAACGTGCATTACCGACAATTTTGGGAAAAATCCAGAGGCTTATCGCCAAGGAACCGCCGATCATCACAGCAGCAAAAATTGCGTAAAACAGCACTATTTTTTTATCCATTTATGTGATCCCTTCAATTGGCGTTATTGCGGGATTTTTTTTCAATGGATTGACCCATGGTTTGAGACTTGTAATTCGGGGCTATAAACCATCCGCTTTTGCGCAGTCTTTCAGGAATCAACTGGCAGACGCCAATAACGAATATGTTTAGACCGATTGCAAATAGAATAAAGAAAATGATGACATTTTTGTTTTCTTTCAGATACGCTTTGATCATGTTAGCGCCTCCCCGGTTTCCGGTATGGGTCCCCGTCTATTTGGGCACGTCTGGAATGGGATAATGGAATTTGCCCGGCTTTGCTGCCTGACGCTAATATATAAATATACAGATGTCAAGTACATTTTTACGTACATATAGGTTTTTTTAGCGTATGGTGAGACCCCGCCTAGATTCACCGGCAGATGGTTGCCGATATATGCGCCTCGAAATTACCGCTGCCGGTTGCCCGGTACTGGGTCTTATTTTCCCTGACGATATCACCGCAGACAGCCAATAATTCACAATGGCTGATAATTTCATTGGTAGCCATAATGCTGCCGAATCCTTCCAGCAGTCTTTCCTCGAAATGTTCCCGGGCGAGCACCTCGGCTGTTTGCGGACCGGTTCCCAGGAGCTCAAGAATCGCGGCACATCGTTGAACATGGTGCGCCAGCAGTTGCTTGACCCGGTCGGCGAGTTGAATACCGTTCCACTGGCCCCTGTAGTAGAAGCGGTGGGCGGGCAGCACGAGCACGTCCGGATGGCTGGCCGCGATCGCTGCTAATTTCTTTAAGGATTTGATGTACCGGTCGAGACCGAAGATCCGGCTGGCCTGCGTGTAGTGGGGTTTGATGACCGCCGCGATTTCGCTGAATGATTCTTCGCGGGTGGGCCAGGGGGTGATGTCGGGCAGGACGATATCACCGACAATGATGGCCTCGTCACCCAGCAGGACAGCGACGCAATCCGGGCTGTGGCCCGGCAGGTGGTGGGTATGGACATCGGCCATCAGCTCATTTTCACCGTCACCAACGGGATCAATCTTCAGCTCCTGCAGCACCTTATGATAACCCAGGCAGTTTTTGGCGTAAAATGATTCGGGCATCGGACAATGCCAGCACTTGGCCGGGAAGTCCTCTTTGTGTCCGCGCGGGGCCTGGGAAGGATATTTCCGAATCAACAGGTCATAGATCGCATGGGCCTTGACTTTCAATTTGGCTGAATGCACCAGTTCGGCCAACCCCCCGTCATGGTCTTCATGACCGTGGCTGATGAGCACGAAGTCAAGATCCTGGGCTTTGATGCCAACAGATGACAGCATATCGACCAGGTTTTGCCCCTGGCCAAAACGGCCGGAATCCACCAAAAACGGTTTGTCTGCCAAAACCGCATAATTCCACGTCGGTCCCAGATCCCAGTGCCCCCCGTAAAAGTTTTCGGTCGGCAACCCGATGATCTCCAGGCCCGACGCCAATCGAAACCGGGCGATCATGCCGTTGCCGCTGTCATCGCCCGGATGGATTATTTGTTTAATGCTTTCCTTCAGTTCCATGTAGTCTATATCTCGAATTAGAGGAGCAGGCACCTCTCCTAATTGGCTGGAAAAGCACGTGGGAGCGGCTTCCAGCCGCGACTTAGTAGATGCCCAAACAGATAGTCGCGGCTGGAAGCCGCTCCCACGTGGTATTAAGCTCTTCAAACAAATCCAGTAGCTTCCTGCAAGCCATAAGGCCGCTCAACGGACGACAGACAATGGACCACGGAAAACTATATGGACTTCTCCCATCCCTGTCCGAAATCCGCCAACGGTCGGATTTCCTGAATCATAAAAGTCACCGCTGCATGTATCATCTTGGCGGCATTCTCCCCGGCATGCTGTGCGATAGTGGCGCGCATATCATCCAGTTTTTTTCCAGAGGTTTGACACTCGGTCATCTTCACGTATACCCGCACACCTTTCCAATCCGTAATCGATTGACCCGGTTCCATAACCATGAACACAGCACTGGGATTAACCTGTAAATTGGCAAAGGTACGGTTGTTGCCCAGGCCCATGAATATTGTTTTTTCATCGATCATCCGGGGCGATCCGAAATAGGCGCAATTGACCTTGCCAGTGCTGTCAGCGGTGCTAAGGGTTCCCAGCCGGGG
>WOR8_10008900_pt1 | contig 19141 bp, 14 predicted proteins | sample DeeMarSeWOR38_10_FD_19890 | JGI IMG/M metagenome (IMG submission 19890)
TCAATGTCATTTCCCCGGCAAAACCACATCATCCGCATCGCGCCACTGGTGCCGTAAGGACTGTTCTCATAGACGATCGCCAGGGATTTGGGCTTGATTTTATTCAGAAAAAAATCTTCAAGGCCACCGCTGTATCCCTTGGCGGGGGGATTCAGACGATAGACGTTGCGCCATTTGCGCTGGGTGATGCGGTCATCCGCAGCGGTGCAAACCAGCAAGGGCCGGTCCAACTTATCGGCCATGCGGGCCATGAATATGGTATTGCTGCTTTGATATGCGCCCACAAGCATAACGGCTCCGTTTTTTTCAATCAGATCGATAACCGCTTTTTCGCCGGGTTTTTGTTTGCCCTCATCGTTGGCATATGCCAGCTTCAATGGTCGGCCCTTGATGCCGCCCTGCTTGTTGATCGTCTCCAGCGCCATTTCAAATGAATTTTTCATCATGTTGGCATAAGTATAGACCTCCGAGTGCAGGATACCGATCACCAGCGGCTCAGAAGCCCGAACGGGCACTGGAACCATTATTAAGCCAACGATTAGGAATACTATAAATAGGCAAGGTAACGGTTTTGTTCTGGGTTTCATAATCCACCTCCATCTTGGTTAAAAGGCAAACGCAGGATGAGAACCAAAAGCGTTTTTTTAAACCTCAGTCAACGATGGTAGGATTCCGTGCAGAACATCACCTCGCGCGCGTTCAGGTGCAAAGCAGAAATAATGCGATCGGGATCGCCGTGATTTCGAAGTACATCCGCTTCAGACAACAGGGAAATGGGCCATCCGGTTTTTGCTGACATTTTACCTTATTCGGCAGCAGCAGGCTTGTCAACTGGGTAATTTCTGATTTTTTTGTCAGAAATTTTCTTACGCTTCGATTAACTTGTTTTGGATGGCGAAACGGGACAGGTCGGCATTATTGCGCAGGCCAAGTTTTTTTAGCAAACGGGCGCGATAGGTATCCACTGTTTTGATGCTGATATGGTAGGCTCTGGCAATTTCGCGATTGGTGTGCCCCATGGCCAAACGCCTGAGCACCTGAAGTTCACGCATGGACAGGGAGTCCAGCGGGGATTGATCCTGACCACCTTTGGCGATGCGCAATGCCAGCGCCTCGGTGGCCTCGTCGGTCAGATAGCGGTGGCCGGAGTGGACCCTGCGGATAGCCTTGACCAGCTGCTCGGGGGCTGACTGTTTGGTGATGTACCCCATGGCGCCGGCCTCGATGGCACGCACCACGTATTGCCCCTCCTCGTGCATGGTCAGGATGAGCACCGGCAGCTTGGGGTCCAACGCCTGCAGGCGGCTGAGCACTTCCAGACCGTCCAGTCCCGGCATGGAAATATCAACGACCGCTACATCGGGGGCCGTCTTGGGCACCAGCTGAATGGCTTCCTGGCCGTCGGAGGCCTCGGCCACGACTTCCATTTCACCGCTTTCTTCAATGATACGACGCAGACCGGCCCGCACAATGCTGTGGTCATCGGCCAGAAAGACTCTGATCAATTTTGATCTCCCTTATTATGCTGCCTTTAATATTGGCTGCCTGCTAAGGATTTTAGCCAAATGTCAGTAACTGCCCAAAAAAAATTGAATATCGAATGTCGAATAAAGAACCGCAGAATTTCGAAGTTGATCCTTCGGAATTCGATATTCTGCGGTTTAAAAAGGATGTCTGGATATTTGTAGCCAGATTAGCCACTGAATCAGGCGCCAGCTTTTCCGACAAAGGGAACCTCAAACAATACCCGGCATCCTTTCCCCGGCTCGGAATGCACTTCCAGCGTCCCCCCCACCAGGCCGGCCCGCTCGCGCATACCGGCCACACCCAATCCCTCTGAATCCGATAGATCCGGGGGGTTGAATCCGCAGCCGTCATCCACAATCGCCAGCGTCAGGGTGCTGTTGCGGGCTTTGAGCGCAACCTCGACCCGGCTGGCAGATGCATGGCGGGCCACATTGGTGATCGCTTCCTGGGTAATCCGATAGGCTGCCGTTGCCATGGTCTCGCTCAGCGGCGGAACCTGGTCGTGTTCAAATACGCAGGTGATTTCCGTACGCCTTTCAAAATCCGTTGTATACCATTCCAGGGCATCTACCAGACCCAGATCATCCAATACCCCGGGGCGCAGGCGAAACGCCATGCCGCGCACATCTTCGATGTTCTTGTCTATCAGCTGGCACATGGTCAATGCGCGCTGGGATGCTTCGGCATCGGATCCCTTTAGGCGCTCCTGCATCCAGACCGAATCCATTCGCAAGGCGGTCAGCACCTGTCCGAGTTCATCGTGCAGTTCCCGGGCGATGGCGTAGCGTTCTTTTTCCTGACTGGCCATGATACCGGCTGAAAGGCGCCGCAGCTGATCCTGAGCTTTTTTCAAAGCGGTTATATCGTTTAAGATTCCGCAAACACCGCTGATGGCTCCGGCCTCATCGTAAATCGGGAATTTAACCGACAGATAGGTGTGGATGCCGTCGACCTGGGGAATGTGTTCATTTTCCTGAAAGGAGCGGCCTTCGCGCAGCACTTTTTGATCGCTGGCAAAAAACTGGCCGGCAAGTCCTCTGGGCAGGATGTCATCATCGGTTCTACCTCTGACCGCTTCATTTTTGACATCAAACAATTCCTCATAGCGCGAATTGACCAGCGTATAGCGACCCTCTTTGTCTTTGATGTAGACTACGGCAGGGGTGTATTTGAGAATACTGTGAATCTCCCGGGTCCGACTTTCAACCTGACGCTCGAGATCCTTGGAATACCGGCTGAGCTCTTCTTTGGCAAACTTCAAGGCCTCCTCGGCCCGCTTGCGCTCGGTTACATCGATGGATACCGCCAGCGTTCGAATAATTTTGCCCTGTTCGTCCCGGTCGGCAATGGCTGATAAAAGGACATCGATGCTCTGGCCGTCTTTTTTGACATACTGGTAGGGGACGTCTTTGATAAATCCGGTCTTAAAAAATTCGGGAAATACTTCTTGCTCGGCATAGCGTCTCGATTCTTCCGAAAAAAAAGATGTCAGTCGACGACCGATAACCTCGTCGCGGCGATACCCCAGCACCTCGCTCCAGTAGTCACTGACGCTGACAATACGGCCGCTGATATCAATGGAATGCAGCATGGCCGGGGTGTGATGGTACAGTCGGCGGTAGCGGGCTTCGCTCGCGCGCAGGGCTTTTTCGGCCGACTGACGCATACGAATCTCGACACTGGCTTTGCGGTATAAAAAGAACACCGACAATCCGATCAGAACGCACAGTGCCAGAATCAGGGGGCCGGCGATTCTGAACAGCGGATCTGAAACGGTCTTGGAAATCGCTTTCAGGCTGCGCAGGTGAATGATCTTCCAACCTGAATAATTATCCAATGCCAGCCGGTGCATGAGGTATTCATTGCCCGATTTGTCAACCGCATATTTGGGGCCTTTGATCGTAAGTCCCGTCCATACCCAGGGACCGTGGCCAAATTGAATGGAATCTTCTATCCGGGATTTAATGTCCGGTGCAAGCTCGCTCAAAGAATGGTAAAGCCAGTTTTTGCGGTTGGATATAAACACGATTCCATGGGGATCGGTAACCAGCACGATTTCATCCGGCGCGGACATCAGCTCTTTTTCGACCTGCTCGATGGAGGCTTTGATGACCACCACACCCTCAACTATACCGGGCTCCCGGCCGGCAATGGGATGGCTGTAATAGGCGCCCCGGCGGCCCGAGGTGGTGCCCAGGGCAAGATAGGAGGACGGCATGCCCCGCATGGCCTGCTGGAAATAGGGGCGGAAATCAAAATTCTTGCCCACAAAACTATCCGGGGCATTGCGGTTGCTGGATGCGATGGTGTCGCCTTCGCGGGTCATCAGGTAACAGACTTCGGTATCCAGGGTCTTGTTAAAATGGTCCAGAACCGCGTTGGCATTTACCATGGCATTGAGATGGGTTGGTTGAAGCAAGACCTGGCGCAGCTCTTTCATCCCGGCCAGCGCTCGAACCGGCTTGCGATTTTCCGACAGATAGGAAGCAAGATTTTTCTTGATGGTTTGAACCCGCGCCACCGCCTGGCGCTCGGCCTCTTTGAGAGCCGATTCTTTGATGGAAGAATAATACAGATACCCGCCGGTGGATGCCGACAAAAAGGCCAGCAGGGACAGGACCAATAGTATCAAACGAAGTTTCATGGATATTTGTTATAGGTTATGGGTTATCGGTCATGGGTAATGGGGTATTTGAAAGCCTGCTAAACGCCGGTATTATAGCGGAGTGGGTTGGTCTCTGGCAACTGGTTTCTGATTATCTGAACTTAGGGGTATGCGGTCGAAGGTGGAAGGTAGAAGGCCTTTAGAATGCGGAAGTCGGAATGCGGAATGGGGAAAACATGGCAATCAGATTTTCAGCAATGTCCTTTTCCGCATTCCGCATTCCGCATTCAATGTTTCTATAGGTCTTTCTTGAAAAAATCCGCTTTTTCGCTGATCTGGTCGGGGGGTTTGGTATACTCGGTGGGAACCGTGCCTTCCTTGAAGCATTCAAATATAACGTCTTTAGATTCGGGAATCGGCAGCAGGCCGGTTTCGGCATCGATTTTGGCGAACACAACGCCCTCCGGCGGCTGAAAAATTTTCACCGGGACATTTTCATGGATCCGTTGCATAAATCCAACCCATATCGGGCTGGCCGCCCGGGAACCGGTCTCGCCTTTACCCATGGGGGCCTCTTCATCGAGACCGACCCACACGCCCGAGATATACTGCGGGGTATAGCCGACAAACCAGGCGTCGTATAAATTGTTGGTGGTGCCCGTTTTGCCGGCGGCCGGCCGTTTCAAGGACTTGGCCCGCCAGCCGGTTCCGTTTTTCACCACGCCCTCCAGCAGGCTGGTCATGATATAGGCGGTGCTTTTTTCAATCACCTTGCGTCTTTCAGGCGCCATTTCTTCGAGAACATTTCCATTGCGGTCTTCGACCTTCAGGATGAACACAGGATCGACCAAATAGCCATGGTTGGTAAAAACCGAATAGGCCTTGAGAAGCTCGAGCAATGAAATCCCCGATGACCCCAGGGCAATGGAAAGATCCCGGCTCAGGGCGGATTCAATGCCGAGCTTGGTGGCGTATTCAATGGCATAATCCACACCGATATCCTGTAATATCTTGATGGTTACCAAATTGCGCGATTTGGCCAGGGCCTTGCGCAGCAGGGTGGGGCCGTAAAAAGTTTCTTTGTAGTTTCTGGGCTTCCAGGTGAAATCCCGTTCCTCATCCTTGAAGACGATGGCAGAATCAACAATGACCGTTGCCGGTGTGTAGTTTTTTTCCTTATCATCGAACTCCTTGTCGAGAGCGGCGGCATAGATCAGCGGTTTAAAGGCGGAGCCCGGCTGGCGCCGGGATTGAATGGCCCGGTTAAACTGCGTCTGCCTGAAATCCCGCCCGCCAATCATGGCTTTTACCAATCCGGTTTCGGCCTCAATGCACATCAAGGCCGCCTGGGCCACGGGCATTTGCTCCAATGCCAGGGCCCACAGGTCCTGTTGCTCCAGTTTGCCCTTAATTTTAACATGGATCACATCGCCCACGGCAAGCGCATCCGATGGGTTTTTTATTTTAACCTCGTGATAGGCCACCTCGGGATCGGGTTTGCGGGCCCATTTCATATCCTCAAAGGCAATCATCCCCTGGGAATTGCCCAGGCGCACCGTTACGGTCTTGTTGCGGTCACTGACGGCAATCACGACGCCCTTGACGATAGCCCCCTCGGCCAGGGGGGTTTCTTCGAGCTCGGCCAGCAGGGTCTGCGAAAAAGACTCAATCTCTTCGGCCTTGATGCGCTGCAAAGGCCCGCGATAGCCTTCGCGCTTGTCAAGGTCGGCCAGCCCTTTTTGGATTTCTTCCCGGGCAATCATTTGCATGTCGACATTAACGGCCGTATAAACTTTCAGGCCCTGGGTATATAAAGCCTCCGACCCGTATTTGTTTTCGAGGTGGCGCCGCACGTGTTCGGTATAAACCGGCACTTTTTCTATATACAAATTGCGCCGGGGTTTGATGTCAAGCTGGGTGTTGATGGCTTCCGTGGCCTGGATGTTGGTAATGTAACCCTCTTCCACCATCCGGTTTAACACATAAATCTGGCGCTGCTTGGCCCGTTCCGGGTGTCTAAACGGTGAGTACTTGCTGGGTGCCTGGGGTAATCCGGCCAGCATGGCACACTCCGCCAGATTGAGCTCGTTGACCGATTTGGCGAAATAATTCTCGGATGCCGCCTGCACCCCGTAGGCACCGTGACCCAGATAGATCTGGTTCAAATACAGGTAGAGAATATCCTTTTTGGAAAAGGACTTGTCGATGCGATAGGCCAGGATGGCTTCTCTCAATTTGCGTTTGTAACTTCTTTCCGGGGTCAATAGAAATGATTTGGTAACCTGCTGGGTAATGGTGCTGCCGCCCTGAACGATGGTTCCGGCTTCGAGATTTTTAAAAAAAGCCCTGATAATACTTATAAAATCAATTCCTCTGTGCTTATAAAAGCGCGAGTCTTCGGCCGCCACAAACGCATTGAGCAACATGGGGGGCATTTCCGCCAGGGGGAGAACCTTGCGCCGCTCTTTGAAAAATTCTGCGATCGTACGACCGTCATCGGCATAAACCGTCGTAATGATGGACGGATGATAATCCGACAGTGAGGATATCTGGGGTAGATCCTTGCTGACAACATAATAGACGACCAGGCTGGCCACACCGCCGCAGAGGGTTAGAACCAGCCCCAGCAGGAAAGACCAGAGGATAAAGGTTTTTAAAAAACCTTTTTTCTCACGACGGCCGCGCTTTTTGCGAATGTCAGATGTGCTTTTACTCTTGGGCATTTTTACCTATCCCCGGAGAAACATGTTTTCTTTATTCAACCGTACGTTGTCCGTGTTCATTAAGTGATTGCAGGGGGCCCGGAGCAGGCCTGGAAGTTTATCGATGCAGCAACACTCACGCTTAATGGATGTTGAGCGAGTAGCAAAACCTCCCTTAGTAGCCAAAAAAAGAATTTGACATTATCGCCGGTAACGGTTACTGAAGAAAGTTTAAATTTCTCGGCAGGGCCCTTCAACTTATTTTATCGCTCTATCGAGGCAACTATTTATAATAGACCTTTCTATTCAACATGAATATTTCATCCTGCGCGGAAGGTATAAGCTTGAGGGATTTTTAATATAACATTAAAATCGTGCCAATCCCGGATCCGGAGTATTGGAGTTCTGGCGTGTTGGAGTGATGGCAATGGCTCAAGGTGCTTTATGCAACACTCCAATTCTCCATCACTCCCGACTTTAATGAACGAAAAAAAGCGATATGAAGACACCGATGAACGAAAAGATCCAACTCGATTTTACCAAAACCGGCGGGCTTATTCCCGCAATTGTACAAGATCATCAGACCGGCGAGGTTTTAATGCTGGCCTATATGAACCAGGAGGCCTTCGATGCCACCCTGTCCAGCGGCAAAGCGACCTACTATAGCCGCAGCCGGCAAACCCTGTGGGTTAAGGGGGCGACATCCGGCAACGTCCAACTGGTGAGGGAAATTCGCATTGACTGTGATGATGACACCGTGCTTATCAAGGTGGAGCAGCTGGGCGGTGCCGCCTGTCACACCGGGCATGCCACTTGTTTTCACAAAAAGGTTGACCGGGGTGGCATCCGGATAATTGGAGAGCCGGTCTTTGACCCCAAGGAGGTATACGACAAGTGAAGTCTAAATTTAAACTCGGCATTCCCAAAGGAAGCCTCCAAAATGCGACCATCGCATTGTTCAAACGTTCAGGATGGCATATCAACGTAAACGGAAGAAGCTATTTCCCTGAAATCAATGACGATACGATTGAGTGTGCCATCTGCCGGGCCCAGGAGATGTCGCGCTATGTGGAGAGCGGAACCCTCGACGCGGGCCTTACGGGCAAGGACTGGATTGCCGAAAACAGCTCCGATGTTCATGTGGCAGCCGATCTGGTCTATTCCAAGGTGAGTTCCCGGCCGGCGCGCTGGGTGGTGGCGGTGCCCTATGACTCGCCGATCAAAAAGCTGGAAGATTTAAGCGGCAAAAAAATTGCGACCGAGCTGACGGAATTCACCCGCCGCTATTTTGCGGAACGCAACATAAAGGTGGAGGTTGAATTTTCCTGGGGGGCCACGGAGGCCAAGGTGGTCTCCGGGCTGGCCGATGCGGTCGTGGAGGTGACCGAAACCGAAAGCACCATCAAGGCCCATGGCCTGCGCATCATCCACGAGCTGATGCAGACCAACACCCAGCTCATCGTTAACCACAAGGCCTGGAAGGATCCTCAGAAGCGCAAAAAGGCCAAGGATATCGCCCTGTTGCTCAAAGGGGCCCTGCTGGGCGAAAAGATGGTGGGCCTTAAAATGAATGTCCCCGAAGATAAAATGGATCAGGTAATTGATCTGCTGCCGAGCCTGAATGCCCCCACCGTCGCCTCCCTGTACCAGTCGAACTGGTTTTCGGTGGAGATTGTCGTCAACTCGGATACCGTCCGGGACCTGATTCCCCAGTTGCTGAAAAACGGCGCGGAAGGGATTATTGAATACCCACTCAATAAAGTAGTTTAATTAGGTGGCCATAAAAAGGCTTCAATTTACACGGGAATTCTATAGGTTATAAATCCGAAGCACGAATCTCGAAATTCGAAACAAATTCGAATGATCCAAATAATAATGACCAAAACGGGGGCTGACTCGGGGGAGTGTTTTTGTTTAGAATTTTGAACATTCGAATTTCGATATTGTTTCGGATTTCGTGTTTCGATATTCGAATTTTGTCAGCAGCGTATCAGTTCACTTGAAATTGAAATAAGGCCAACCATATGATCTCTAAACGCACCCGGGAAATGACCTCCTTCATCGTCATGGATGTTCTCGAGCGGGCCAATGAGATGGAGCGCGCGGGGGTTGACATCATCCATCTCGAGGTGGGTGAGCCCGATTTCGACACCCCGGACTGCGTGAAAGCGGCTGCTTGCCGGGCCCTGGACAACGGTCATACCCATTATACCCACAGCCTGGGCCTGTTCGAGCTGCGGGAGGCCATCTGCGAGTATTATGCATCAACTTACGGTGTGAGCGTTGACCCGGAACAGGTCGTCGTCACCTCCGGCTCTTCGCCGGCCATCTTCCTGGTCTTTTCAGCGCTATTGGAACCGGGAGACGAGGTGATCATCTCCGATCCTCATTACGCCTGCTATCCCAATTTTATCAAATTTGCCCAGGGCCGGCCGGTCAGCATCGCGGTCTACGAAGAAGACGGCTTCCAATATCGACCCGAATCCATTAAACAAAAGCTGACGGCTCAAACCAGGGCCATATTTATCAACTCCCCGTCCAATCCGACCGGCAACCTGCTGTCGGCCGACCGCATGCGCCAAATTGCCGCCCTGACCCAATGTGAACAGCGCCCCTACATCGTCTCCGATGAAATCTATCACGGGCTGGTGTACGCGGGCAAGGAGCACTCCATTCTGGAATTTACCGATCACGCTTTTGTGTTTAACGGGTTTTCCAAACTTTTTGCCATGACCGGCCTGCGGCTGGGCTATGTCATCGCCCCCAGGGAATTTATACGTCCCATGCAGAAAGTGCATCAGAACTTTTTCATTTCCGCCAATGCCGTGGTTCAGCAGGCGGGGATCGCCGCCTTGAAAAAAGCCGGTCCGGACGTGGCCCGCATGAAAGCGATCTATGACGAACGCCGACGGTTTATGATTGCCCGCTTAAAGGAAATCGGTCTCGGCATCACCGTGGAGCCTACCGGAGCTTTCTATGTGTTTGCCAACGCCCGGCACATCTCACAAGATTCCTACCGGCTGGCCTTTGATATCCTGGAAAAAGCCCATGTCGGCGTGGCCCCCGGCATCGATTTTGGCCCCAACGGCGAAGGCTACCTGCGGTTTTCTTATGCCAACTCCCTGGATAATATAAAGGAAGGTATGGAAAGGTTGGCAAAATACCTAAATGCGCTGCAATAGACGTGGGTGTCGTGGCATAAATAGACCAGGTGCAAGTATGTAAGCGGCGCACGGTGTAAGGCTCACGGCGCAAGGTTTAGAAAAGGTAACAGCATTGACCGTGTGCCGTGCGCCTTGAGCCATACGCCACCTCATTTTGGCAAACGAAAAACCGGCCATCAGCGACCGGCTTCATATTGCTACCCCCCCCGCAAAGATAGCTGTTCGTTACGGTGGCCCGGCCATGTGCTGCATATTCATAAGTTCCCCGGACAGCCCGGGCATGATGATCGGCAAGACATACACACATAGGACGACAGCCCCTCCCCAGAACACCAATGTGAAAAATGAGAAGAAAATCGCCAATTTTTTATTGGTAGCAAAGCCGCCGCTGCCCACGTACATTTCGTCGATATGCTTGCGGCTTTTGCGGATGAAGTCTTGCACATAATAGGGGATTGTCTGGGATGCCAGATATATCCCGAAATCCTTTTCAAAAATTTGATTGGAAATGCGCCATTCTTCGGCCGCAATGCGGAAGGTATCATAGGCGCTGAGACCGGTTACATGGGTAATCTTGCGAAGGTAATCATCCAGGACATCCTGGTCGTCCTGACCGTCTTCGGGCGTCTTGGGCAAAGAGGCTCGAAACAGACACCAGGCAATCCCCACCGCACAGACAATGCCAATGGTATCGATGATGAGATTAAGCATGATGTTTCTCCCTACCCAAACAATAAAACATCGGCTTTGAAAAACAAGTCGACGAAGGATAACAGGCCCGTTGGTTATGAGGGTGAATTAATTGACTTGAGAAAAGACCATATGATAAAAGTTTAAAAAAATGCTTGCTACTGGTTTCTTGTCTCTGGTTTCTGGCAACCGCGAACTTCAGAATGACAGCCACTGACCAGTTTCCAGTAACCAGAAACCAGGGACCATCATGATCATCAAAGCAGCCGAATTTGTCACCAGCGCCGTCAAACCGTCCCAGTATCCGCCGGAGGACCTGCCGGAGATCGCCTTTGCCGGACGCTCCAATGTCGGCAAATCCAGCCTGATCAACACCCTGGTCAACCGCAAACACCTGGTTAAAACCAGCTCCACGCCGGGCCGCACCCAGCTGATCAATTTCTTCGACATCAATGGCAACATCACTTTTGTCGATTTGCCCGGCTACGGCTATGCCCGGGTCCCGGTTGCCGTCCGGAAGAAATGGGGCCCCATGATTGAAACCTACCTTTCCAGCCGCAAAACCCTGAAAGGGGTGGTCATCATCATGGACATCCGGCGCCTGCCCCGGGAGGAAGAACAGAATCTCATGGATTGGCTGGCCCATTATGCGCTTGCCAGCGTATTGGTGCTTACCAAAACGGACAAGCTTTCCAAAACCAAGGTAATCAAACAGCAAAACGCCATCGTCAAGGCCCTGGCGGTGGCCAAGGAAGATGTGATCCTGTTCTCGGCCAAAACCCGCCGGGGCAAGGATGCCGTCTGGAATGCCATCTTGTCATTGACAGGGCCGCAATCATTGCAAGAATAAAGCGGCCGTGATATCTAGAAGATGCCAAACTAAAACGCTTCAAAACCAGTGAATCCATGACTGACATCCCCGAACAGTATACCGGTTTTAAATCCGGTTACGTTTCGATTCTCGGCGCACCCAACGCCGGCAAATCGACCCTTCTCAATCAGATCCTGGGGGAGAAAATCTCCATCACCTCCAAAAAGCCCCAGACCACCCGGAACCGCATCCTGGGCGTGCTGCACCGGTCGACATCTCAAATGATATTTTTTGACACACCGGGCGTATTTGAGGCCAAAGACAAGCTGAATGTGCGCATCGTGGATGCCGCCTTCGCCGCCCTTGGGGATGCGGATGTTGTGCTGGCGATGGTGGATGTTTCCAAACCGGATCCAAATGCCGAAAGATATCTGGTCAAAAAACTACGAAACCAGAACCGGCCCGTGATCCTGGCTTTGAATAAAATCGATCTCATCGAAAAATCCGGTTTGCTGGAAATCATCACGAAATGGTCGAAGGTATACGGATTCAAAGATGTCGTGCCGATATCGGCCCGGCACGGCACCCAGGTTGACGACCTGATCGCGACCATGGAAAAGGTTTTGCCCGCCGGCCCGCCTTTTTTCCCGGAAGATACCCTCACCGATGTGTCGGAACGGTTTATCGTGGCGGAGTTGATCCGCGAGCAGATATTCCGGTTGACGGGTGAAGAGATTCCCTATGCCACCGCGGTCACCGTGGATACATTCAAAGAAAAAAAGGAGGGGCGGCTGGTCGCGATCGAGGCCACCATTCACCTGGAGCGAGGCTCGCAGAAAGGCATTATCATCGGTAAAAACGGCGCCAAGCTGAAGCAGATCGGCACCCGTTCCCGGGAACAGATTGAGCAGCTGCTCGGCACCCAGGTATTTTTAAAGCTGTTTGTGAGAATTCAGAAAAACTGGCGCAAAGATACCAGGGCCATTCGAAGATTCGGTTATTGAGTTTGATAAAGTGCTATAAATGGCATTAAACGTCTTTTCGGCCGATATGCAAAGCTGCCAGCTCAGTAACATCACCCCTGTCCCCCTTTTAAGATAGGGGGAACGCAAATTGATCAGACATCGCATTAAACAACCATTCCCTTTAACCGTCCCAGTTGCCATCCGTCTTTCCCCCTTTGAAAAAGGGGGCAAGGGGGGATTTAATAAACATAAAAAACCAGGTATTTAAAGAACGGCGGCCTTGAAGTTCTCGATGCCGATGCGCTCGACAAATCTGGCCAGGCGTTGTTTTCCTTTGGAGTTGGCCCGGTAAAATTCCAGGGTGCGCCGGGTCAAATCGATAACCGTTTCTTTGGCAATATCCTCAGCGAGAACATCGCCGATCCGGGGTCGTCTGCCCGAGCTGCCGCCGATGATAAACGTCCAACCGGTTTTTTTGCCGTAAATGCCGATATCGCGCACAAAACTCTCGCTGCAACAAAAAGGGCATCCTGAAACACCAATTTTAAGCTTGGCCGGAAGATCCAAGTCTGCAAAAAAGGCCTCTAAATCGCGGCCAAGTCCCATCGAATCCTGTATTCCGAATTTACAGAACACGGTTCCCGGGCAGGCCTGAACGTAGTGCAGGCAAAGCTCGGTGGCCTTGCCCACCTCCATATTCAGTTCCTGCCAGGCGCTGTCGACATCTTCTTTTTTCAGCCCCAACAGGGCAAAGCGCTGACCCGAAGTGATCTTGACCACCGGAATATTATATTTGCGAGCAACCCGGGCCAGTGCCTCGAGGTTATCCGGGGTTACCAGCCCCACCGGTGTGCGGGGAACAATCGCATAGGTTTTTTTATCACGCTGCAAAATAGCGCCTGTCGGCTCTTCACTCATAACGAATCTCCATACAAAGGTTGGGTCGGTTCGCCCGTTACCCGTTTAGCCCGCTAAAATTAGGTTTTAAAAGCATAATTCCGATTTGAACCGGCGAACGGGCCAACGGGCACGCGGGGCAAGCTGTATTATGCCATTTATTGCTAATGATAGTTTGAAACCAATCTTAGGCAATAATGTCTGTCAGCGGTTGTATCTCCCCCCTCTCAAACCCAATTAACCACCTTTTGCGCCACAACCCGCCGCCGTAACCCGTCAGGCTCCCATTACTGCCGATGACGCGATGACAGGGAATGATAATGGCGATGGGATTTTTGCCGTTGGCACCGCCAACCGCCCGGCTGGCATTCGGCCGGGCGAGGATATCCGCGATAACCCCATACGATGTGGTCATACCGTAAGGAATTTGCAGCAATTGCCGCCAGACCGCCTTTTGGAAATCCGTGCCGGTGGGGTCCAGGTTCAGGTAAAAATCCCGGCGGCCCCCCTTAAAATATTCGTCCAACTGCTTTCGGCACTCCTTTACACAAACCGGCAGTTCATCATCGCCAACCAGCATGCCCTCTACAAAATTCACCGCTAAAATGTTGTCCTGGTTCCCGACGATTTCAATGGGCCCCAGCGGGGACTTGTAATAAGTTATATGGGTCTGCATGGCGGATCCCAGGATTCGAGAATTTTAATCTTTTATCAAAGCATAAGGTACCGTCAAGAGTCAACCAACAACCATTAACTGATCTCCTTGGGAGCCTCCACATACTTCTTGACCGTGCGCCGGTCGATTTTCAGGCGTCTGGCCGTCTCGAGGTAGGTGCCGGCAACCGCGTAAACCCGTGAACAGTACAACCGGCAAAGCGCATCAAGGCTGAGGGCACCCCGTCTAAATGCTGACAGCTGCCGTTCATCAAGCCCGGCGGCCGGTCCACCGGCCGGGTGGTATTCGCGACGCAGCATCACGTTGCGAACGCATTGCTCCAGTTCGCGAATGTTTCCTGGCCAGGGATAATCCAGTCCGAGGTGATCCCGAATCCAGTTATGCACTTCAACAGCGACCATTTGCCCTTCAGGACCGGCTTCCCGCTGGGAAAGATAGCCCACCAGGTCCCACAGAACCTCGGGGGACTCTGTGATCTGCTGGTGCAAAGACGGGGTTGTGATAATATCCGAACACAGCCGGTAATAAAAATCCTTCCTGAATTTCCCCTGCTCCATAGCCTGATGAACGTCCCGGTGGGTGGCCGCTACAATCTTACCCTTAAAGCCACGCGGCCGGGTTGATCCCAAGGGCTGAAAGGTGCGGGTCTGGATAACCCGCAGCAACTTAACCTGGATAAACGGATCCAGCTCCCCGATTTCGTCTAAAAATACCGTGCCAACCGGGGGACAAACTTCCAGCCAGCCCTTACGGTCTTCAAGCGCTCCGGTAAATGCGCCGCGCCGGTGCCCGAATAATTCAGATTCAACCAGGGTGGATGGCAGTGCCGAGAGGTTGATGGGGAGAAATGTTTCGGAAAAATCCTCTGCAAAGGTTCGGGACTTTGGATCAAAGGGAATATACCGTGAGAGCCCGATGGCCCGGGCGACAAGCTCTTTGCCGGAACCGGTGGGCCCGATGATAAGGGTGGTAAAATCGGCCATGCGCTCGTAGAAAGAGCGACGAAAGCGCCGCATGTCATGGGTGAAGATAGACATCCAGACCATGGCACGGAGACGGGCGGCTACCTGTGAGCGCCCAGATGTGGGCCGCCTCCTGTTGCCGGGGCAGCCTGTCGACGGGATAATTGAAAAAATGCCGCCAGTAATGGCTGAATTCGGTGAAAAAGTCATAAGGCAGGTCGTTTTGAGGGCTGACAATCCGATCTTTAAAGCGCTGGGCGTAATAGTAATACAGCAGAAACAGCACCGTTTCCTCATACAGCTTAAGCTCCTTCCCACTGAGGTTTTTCTCAATTGCCGCTGCATGCGGGCAATGATGGCATAGGCCTTTTCGGCAATCTTGCGGGTATTGACCTGCTGGGTTTCCGGGTCGTCGCCGAGGAGGTTCCAATCGGCCCGGGATTCATCAAATTCGGCCCCGAGGGCCTCCCGCTCATGGTCAATGCGCTCGGATAGAAAGGGATTGGCGTAACTGATCTTGACCACCACTTCTAGAAACTTCTGCTCTTCCGGTTTTAAAAAGGCCATATCGATCTCCTGGCCAAAACAGGGACCTGCCGCAATGAATTATCAAAGTAAATGTACATAATTTGTATATTATAAGCTAACACCACTATAATACATTAAATTCAAAAATAGATAAGCGCGTTAAAACGTTAGTCATCTCGATAACCATGACTGTTCCGTCAATGGAATAAAAAAATTTTTAATCCAATTATTTCTAATTATTCATGATTTATTAAATAATGAACGTTTATTGCCATCCAACATCGTCTATTCAATATTTGTACTTTATATATACATAAAATGCTTATAATTGCAACAAAAAATGAGCGGGTTGTTTGACGGCCGTCCAAAAAAAACGCTTTTATTTCGAAACTTATCGGCAAGTTGGCAATTTTGCCCTCCGGGGCAGGCCAGAGCTGGCACAGGTGTTGCTCCCTGGCCAAGGCAGATCAACGGGTGCTCCCATTGATCGACGCTTGGAGCATTGGGGAATACGATTCTAAATTCCGGCAAAGCCGGGCCAGGAGGTGCAAAATGAAAAAACTAATCCGTTTTATAATTTTCATCTTATTTCTGGGGACGGTCCCCGGCACAAGTTTGGCAGCAGGTATGTTAACGCCCACCGGATCTGGGCATCAGCCCATCCGGATCCGCGATCATCATGTCAACGTGGTCATCAACAACGGGTTTGCCATGACCGAAGTCCTGCAAACCTTTTACAATCCCAATCAGCAGGATCTCGAAGCCGTCTATAGCTTGCCGCTGCCGAAAAGTGCCAGCCTTTCGGAGGTCACCATCTATGTGGGTGAACGGGAAATCAATGGGGAAGTGCTTGAAAAACAAAAAGCACAGCAGCTCTACGAAGACGAAAAAAGCCGCGGCAATGAGGCCGGCCTGGCTGAAAAAAATGAATTTTACACCTTTGATTTCCGGATCCAACCGGTGCCGGCCAACGACGAAACCAAAATTCGGTTTCTTTATTACCAACCGTTGAATATCGACACCGGGGTGGGCCGCTACCTTTATCCCCTGGAAGATGGCGGAACCGATGATGCCGGCATGAGCTTTTGGACGACCAACGCCAAAGTCGACAACACATTTTCGGTAAATCTCGAATTAAAATCAGCTTACCCTGTCCAGGATGTTCGCATACCCGGATTTGAAGCCGCGGCTCAGATCAATCAGCTGGCCGAAGATCACTACCGGGTGGAGATGCAGCTGACGGATATGAGCTTGAGCCGCGACTTTATCTTTTACTACCGCCTGCAGGACGGTCTGCCTGGCAGTGTCGAGGTGATTCCTTTCCGTGACAGCCCGAGTGAGCCCGGCACCTTCATGATGGTGATAACCCCGGGTATCGACCTTAAGCCCCTGACCAATGGCGTGGACTATTGCTTCGTAATGGACGTTTCCGGCAGCATGCAGTCTAAAATGGGCACCTTCAAGCAGGGTGTTATCAAGGCCATTGAAAAGCTTAAGCCCGAAGATCGGTTCCGGCTGGTGACATTTTCCAGCAGCGCCAGCGAGCTGACCCGCAAGTGGCTGCCGGCCTCCGACGCAAACCGGATCAAGGCCCAAACGATGATCGATTCCCTGCAGGCCGGCGGCAGCACCAACCTGTATGCCGGCCTCAGCCTGGCGCTCAAGGACCTTGACGACGACCGGGCCGCCAATATCATTCTGGTCACCGACGCGGTCACCAACACGGGGGTCGTCGATCCGGTGGAATTTCACAAACTGCTGCAGCAGGTCGATGTCAGGGTTTTCGGGTTTCTGCTGGGCAACAGTGCCAACTGGCCCCTGATGCAAACCATTGCCGCAACCACCGGCGGGTTCTATGACTCGATGTCAAATGCCGATGACATCATGGGCAAGCTCATGCAGGCCGGCGGCAAAATTAATTACGAAGCGCTTCTCGATGCCGAGGTGAAAATTTCAGGGGTCAGCGTGTCTGACATCACCGACGACACCTTCAAAAAGATCTATCGCGGGCAGCAGCTGGTCTTGTTCGGAAAATATGCAAAGGGCGGTAAGACCCGGGTGACCCTCAAGGCCAATTTGACGGGCGAGGACAAGACCTACACCACGGACTTTGTGTTTCCGGACACCGATACGGACAATCCGGAGCTCGAACGGCTGTGGGCCCTGGCCATGATAGAAAAAATCGAGGCCCTGGAGAGAATCGGCACCATGCCGGTAACCGAGTCGGAAAATGCGATCCGAGATCTCGGTCTCGAATACCAGATCGTCACCGACTTTACATCCATGGTGGTGCTATCCGATACGACCTTTGCCGATCACGGGATCGAACGCCGCAACCAGAGCCGTATCGCCCGGGAGCAGCAGGCCCGGAGTCGGAAAGCGCAGCAGCCGGTCAAAAACTACACCGTTGACCGTCAAAAGCCGGCCTTCAAATTCAAGACCCCCAGTCTGGGCGGCGGCGGGGGTGCCATCGATCCGCTGACCGGCGGGCTGGCGGCTGTTTTAACGATCCTGGGTGCCGTCAGGCTTGCCATTCGCAATAAAAAGAAGCGCTAACGCAAGGTAGACCAACATGAACGCCGTCATATCACGCATACTGAAGACAGTGGGGCGCGCACCGCGCGCCTCACTGCTGCTGACCTTCGCCGCGGTGGTCATTCATCTCTCTTTCAGCATACGGGTACGACTGTTGTATGATCGCACCGCCCTTGGCCACCACGAGTGGTGGCGGCTGTTGACCTGCCACTGGGTGCACCTGTCAGGGGACCACCTGTTCTGGTCGGCCATGACGTTTCTGGGCCTGGGGTTCCTGTGCGAGCGGATGGATAGGAAAAGGTTTTATGCCACCGTGGCCGTCTCCGCCTTACTGATTCCGGCCGTCATCTGGCTGGGTATGCCGCATTTGGTAATCTACGGTGGTCTGTCAGGGCTCGACTGCGCCCTTTACGCGTTGCTGATGATATTGATGATCAAACGTGAAATTCAATCTCGCAGCTGGACTTGGGTTGCCTTGTTTGCGTTGTTGCAAGGGGGATTAATCGCCAAAATCACTTATGAAATCGTCACCGGTTTAACCATTTTTGTCAGCAATACGCATGCCGACATGATCCCCGTGCCCCTGGCTCATCTGGCCGGGGGGGTAGCCGGAACCGCAATCGGGTTACTGAAAGATTCGGTCGTTGTCCGCAAATCCATGCCGCAAATGTCCAAACGACACTTCTATGAAAAAGCGACCGGGCACCCTGACGGCTAAGAATCGATATTTAATTTCCAATAATCCTTTGGATCATTTCTAACCATACCGCTCACCGGCTGAGTACATATAGATATACAAATATACATGCCGGGCTCTCAATTGTGTTGACCCCTTATCTTGTTTTTAATAAGATCTGGCTATCGCATCTATTTGATCCTTTATCCGCATGATCGCTTGCGACAAGCTGAAAAGGAGCGTCGATATGACGACGGGTGTGGTCGGCAGTGCCGCGGAACTTCGGGTTTACGGTGCGGCCGTAACATCAAGGCAGGATTAATTTTGATTCAAAAAGGGAGGCCTCAAAATGAAGGGGTGGACGGAAGAAGAAATCCAAAACAGGGATTTAATGGCCCCTTGC
>WOR8_10006360_pt1 | contig 19122 bp, 15 predicted proteins | sample DeeMarSeWOR38_10_FD_19890 | JGI IMG/M metagenome (IMG submission 19890)
GGCGTCATAAAATTCGAGCACTTCGGCTGCCGGATAATTGATTTGAACATTATAACGCAGCGCTTTGGTTCCCTTCAAGCGGTTAAAGCTATATTCAATATCATATGCCCCTGAATAAACCGGCAGGGCTATTGTAGGATAAGGATCGGCATCCGAGCTTTGGGCCATGGTTGCCGTCGGTTGCACCCCTGTGATCAAAACAGCCAACAATATTGTTCGCGCGCGTATATTCATCATAGCACAAATACCTGCCGGACCGCTATTCTCCGTCTGCGGCGGATCCAGCCTGTTCGAAATATATTTGCCAAGTTTAAGTATCTAATCGGTATGCGAGCCAATGGATCAACTGGAACAGCTTTTATAAAGCCAGCCATCGGACTGCAAGGGCCAGACCCAGCCAGCACCCGGAGATGGCGACCGCCCAACGCGCTGCCCGGCGCCACAGCGGTGAAAGCCACTTTAACTGTAATACCAAACCGACAGCGATGATGTGAAAAGGGATCGGAAGGCTCAGAAAAAAGGCATAAGCGCTGTGGGTCGGGGACCCGGGGGTCGGCGCGACGTATCGTTGGGCCAGATCGCCAGTCAGCCCATAATATAAGACCCGGGCGAGAAAAAAAAGGCCGACCAAGATAACGACATTTGCAATAACGCGAACAGCAGTTTTACCCATACAAATTTTATCCCCGGCCCTTGTCCGAAAATGATTCGACGGCGTGCTGCATGAAGCTGGCAATCGGAATATTCTGGGGACAGATGCGTTCGGCCTCTGAATAATCCATGGACGCCAGGCGTTGGCGGTAGGTTGCCGGTATGTTATTGAATTTTCGGATCGCCTGCTGTTGCCTGCCATAATTATGATAATACATAAGATAGCGCATGACATCACTGACAGGCATATTTTCTGCCATCGCCGACTCACACAAGCGGGCACAACCGGCACAATAACCGCTGGCGGTTTCGCGGGCGTATTGGTTCAGGATGCGATGATCTTCCGCTGACAGCCTGGTTTTATCAAGGGCCGCTGCCACATTGGCCTGCAGGTAGGTCAGGTTCGGCATGGCCGAGCAAATACTCGCAATATCGGCGTTTTCCCAGACGGCCTTCAGTTTAGCCTGCTCCGGCGTATAGCCCCGGGCGACAAATTGTTCGGTGAGTTGGGAGGCGGTCTCGGTGCCCTTGCCCACATCGGAATAGAAATTCGAAAGCCATGTGGCCTGGGTTTTCATGGCGGTTAAACCGATGCCGGCCTTTTTGCAGGCGTCGGCGGCCTGTTGCATGGCCGGCGTACCCATCAGCCGGTAATTGTAGCTGGCCATGATGCCGTCGATCCAGCCCAACCGGGCGCCGTCCATCAGGCATTGCGCCATATTTTTATGGGTGCTGAAACCGAAAAAGCGGATTTTGCCTTCGGCCTTGGCGCCTTCTGCCCATTTTTTGATCGCCGGGGTGTTAACATCATCATCTACAGCGGATACCGCATGAATGAAAAACAGATCCACATAGTCGGTATGCATTCTCTCAAGGGAGGAGTATAAATGCCGGCTCAGGCCATCAGGGTCCGAGGCACCGGACTTGGTGACGAGGAATACTTTCTGGCGGTCCTCCGGATATCGGGCAAAATATTCTCCGATGCCCCTTTCACTGTTGCCGCCCGAGTAGCTGTGCGCGGTATCCCAGTAGGTGACACCCATTTTAAGGGCCTGTCTTAACAAAAGCTGCCGTGACTTCAGATTGTAGGTTCCCCCCAGGGATAGAATAGAGACATTCACGCCGGTTTTGCCGAACGGACGGGTGGGAACGATGGACAGCCCGGAACTACCCGTTGCCGATGCACCGGCGGCCCTGGCGGTATTTTCCATTGAACCCAAAATACACCCGATGCCGGTTGCGCCGGTGAGTTTAAAAAAATCCCGCCGGGAAACCTGTTTTCCTTTTTTGGTCATTACAAAATTCTCCTTAAGCATCGGCTTTAATTCTACGGGGGTCGATAGCGGTCAGTTCGACGGCTTCAAATTCCGAAGCATCTGTTGCAGTTCCCGGTTCCGGGAAAAATCCCGGGCCAATGATTGTTCGAAACGCCGCCATTTTCGGCGAATCTTGCGTATGGCCATAAACGCGACGTAATTGCAGACGGGTATGAAATCAGAATTGCCGATATTGTCGATGATCACCAGTGTTCCTTCGGACGCAGCGGTTTTTTTGAAAACCATGTTGCCCGGTTTGATGGCCATGGTCACGATTTTCCAGTCTAGCAGGTATCGTTTTAGCAGAACCAGCGCCCCTGACAGCTTCTGGTAGTCAAGACCGGTTTCACTGCCTGCGGACAAGTAATATTTTAGGGTTTTGGAAACTTCCCCGTTATAATCCCGTATCAGTTCAAAAACAGCCCCCGGGCCCCGGTTGGTTTCGATATTGCCGTAAAACCGGGCCAGCATTTTCCAGGAAATGCCGCGGTTGGCCAGCAGCCGGTAATAAGATTGTTCGCGAACCGTTTCCCTGTGATCGCCGGCCACAATCACTTTGACACACTTGTTTTCATCTGTGGGATGAAAATAGCATTCGCGGCGCAGGCCCCTGCCGATCAATTGTGAGGACTCAAGCGTAAGCATAGGGTTCAAAAAAACAAGTAAGTGCTGTGTTGCTAAATTAGTTGCTTATAAAGGTAAAATATATACTCTAAAGTTATCAACGATGAAGCATTGGAGTGGTGGCGTACTGGAGGATTTCAATACAAAAGCCCATGAGTCACTGCCATCTTTAAAACGCTATCCAATACTCCAGAATGAAATACTGTCGAAGGGATCCAAATCGATGAATACTTTTTTTAGTCGATAGAGATTTTTTTCACCCGACGATATACGCCCCGGTCCCTACGGCAATCATTACATTGCCTTCGTTGCGCAGCTCCATCCGGGTGACCGCCACTTTATTGCCCGTGCGCATGACGGTGCCGGAGGATCGGAACCGTTTGCCCCGGCCGGGTCTGAGGTAATCCACGCGCATGTCAATGGTCCCAATTCTGGCAATCCACGCGATTATCTCATCCTTTGAAAGGTTCGGCCGTCTTTTGATGGCTGCGGCGGTGGCCGTCAGGCCGCCGGTGGTATCCAGCACGGCAGATATCACCCCGCCGTGGAGAATGCCATGGACGGAGTTGCCGATCAGTTCATTGCGCATGGCAAAGGTAAAGCCGGCTTGATCCGGTTGCAAGTCGGTCACGCTCAATCCCAACAGCCGGTTAAAGGGCAGGTTTTCATAAACCGCACGCACAATCTCCAGCGAAGCATCGATTTGGGCAGGGGTGTCCGGCATCGGTGGCATTACCTTTCATTCGGTCAAATAGAAAATTAGTATGTAAGTTAAATAGTCAAATAGAAAATTAGATAAATAGTAGATTGAATAACCGATGATCGGCTGTGACGCTTACATAGAAACGAGGCGTTTATTGGTGCACGTTGGATCGCAGTTCAACCACCCAACTAATTCTCTATTTGACTATTATACTATTCGACTATTTTTCTAATCAACTAATTGACTAAACCTCGATTCCCAGCTTTTTCAATGTCTCAACGGTTGGAATCCCGTTGGCATCGTAGCCGCGCAGCTTATAGTATTTGTCGAGCATTTTTTCCAGCGGCACCGTTCTCTTATGAAGGTCTTCCTCCCGGGGCTCAACCAGCAAGCGCTCTGGCAGGGTGTCGTCCTTGCGGGAGATCCCTTCCCGGCAATTCATATGCCGCTCCAGCACATGGATGCGATCACCGGCCTCGAGAAAGGCGGCGGTGGACATCTCTACGCCGGTCACCGCTTCAAAAAGATCCGAGTATATGCTGAAATCAACAAGCTTGATTGCCACCCCGGGCAGATATTGCATTAGAGCGGCCAGAACAGGGTCCGGGCTATATTTGGCCAGCGGCGGTTCGGCGGTATAGGCATAAGCGGTAAACATGCAGGTATGCAGCGAGTTTATACCGCAGAAGACGCTTTCAAAAAATTTGGTAAATTCGGCTTTGGCATAGGTCTTAAAAGGATTTAGAAATTTAAAATAAATTTCATGGGCGATCAAATAGGCCGACAGGTGACAGGCTCCGCGATTGGCCACAGCATAAGCCAGCCCCTGCCCCCAGGAGCCGCGCGGGTCGTAGGCGGCCATTTCCAGGCCTTTGACCTGAATGGCAAATTCCTGGCCGCCGTATTTTTGTGACAGCCAGCGGGTGCCGTTGGCCAGCTCGTTGCCCTGGTCGCGGCGGTGGGCAATATCGCGTAACTGGGCTGCGACCCCCTCGGGTGAGCCGAATTTAAGATCGGTTTTGATCAATCCTTTGCCGCCGGCCTCCATTGCCCACGAGAGGGTGGCGCCGGCGGAAATGGTATCCATGCCCATGCGGCCGCAAATATCGTTGAACGCGGTGATTTGGTCGGTGTCGAAAATTCCCAGATTCGGTCCCAGAAGATTGACGGATTCGTATTCCGGTATGTGCTGCTCGCTGCCGTCCGGGTAGGTTCCCTTGTGCCCGCAAAGGATAGTGCAGGGTTTGCAGGTGTCAAAGCTGGTATTGTATTTCTTTTGTATCGCCTGACCCGAGATGTCCTCCACCCGTTTGTCGTTGCCGCGGCGAAAATTGTGGATCGGTATCAGCCCTGCCGCGTTGCACGGCCGGGTGTTGGCATTGGTTCCGTAGTTGCGGTAAAGATCTCCGGTGTATTTGTTGGCCTTGATGTATTTGGTGGCTTTTTTGCAGAGGGCGTCGAATTTAACCTGATCATTCGGCAGGATCCGATAGGTTCCCCCGTGGGCCACAATGGCCTTGAGATTTTTGGCGCCCATTACGGCGCCCATTCCCCCGCGACCGAGAAATCGATGACCGCTGGCGATATTGGCATAGCGGACCTGGTTTTCCCCTGCCGGTCCGATGGCCAGGACACCGCTTTTTCTGTCGCGGCTCAATGCCTGCTGGGTCGCCATTGTATCCTGACCCCACAGGTGGGCGGCATCCTGGAATTTCACGCCCTGGCTGTCAATTTCCAGAAAGATTGGTTTGGCGGAATTGCCGGTAATCAGCAATCCGTCATATCCGGCCGTTTTATAGGCCATGCCAAAAGGCCCGCCACAGGATGAGGCCAGCATGATACCGGTTAACGGCGATTTGGTCAGGGCGGCGAAACGACCGGAACAAGGTGCCCCGGTGCCCAGCAGCACCCCCATCATAAAGGCCAGATAATTTTTTTCACCCAGTGGATCGATCCCCGGCCCCAGTCGTTCGAAAAGCAGCTTGAGGCCCAGGCCCTTTCCGCCCAGGTACAGGCGGCGGTCATGATCCGTAACCTGAACCTCCTTGACCTGGCTGGTTGTGAGATCGATCTCCAGAATACGATTGCTGGACCCTACGATTTTTTTTGTTTCAGTATCCATTCTCTTTTCCATGTTGGCATGTTTTGGCATTCAATCCTATTGTACAAGCCTGGGTATCATTTCCTCGAGCGTTTGTGATCATGTTTTCAATTAACCGATTACAAACAACCGGGCACGGTCCTGCGAGCGGTAATTGCTCATGGGGTCCTCACTTGGGATAACCGGTTATCTCCCGGATACGTTCATACAAAGGTTTGAGCCGCTTGTACATCTTTTTGTAGACTTCCCGGTACAGCGCATCATACATGCGGTGATTTTTACGGTCCGGTTCGTAGACTTCGCCGACATGGGTCATCTCCCGGACCGCAGTATTAAAATCCGGATGCAGCCCCAGGCCGACGGCCGCATCGATGGCGGCTCCCAGTCCGGAGGTTTCATACAGATGGGGCCTGGCCGTCGGCAATCCGAAAATGTCGGCTGTCAATTGCATGGCATGGCGGCTCTGGCTGCCCCCGCCGGAAACCCGCAGGCTGTTTATCGATGTGCGGCTGCGCTTTTCAATGCGCTCCCGGCCCTCCCGCAACGCATAGGCCAGTCCTTCCAGAATAGAGCGGTACAGGTGGGCCCGGGTATGGACATCCCCGAATCCGATAACCGCCCCTTTGGCCTCCGGCCCGGGCATTTTCAATCCCGGCGTCCAGTAAGGCTGCAGCATCAGGCCCATAGATCCCGGTTCGATATCGTCAACCAGTTTGTCAAACAGCTCTTCGGCCTCAAGTCCGGAATTAGCAGCCTTTTGTCGCTCCGGGTGACCAAACTGCTGCTTGAACCAGTTGACCATCCAGTAGCCCCGGTAGACCTGGACTTCGACCGTGTAAAACCCGGGTACGGCCGAAGGATAAGGCGGCAGCAGCGCAATGGGCTCGATATACTTCCGGTGGGTGACATTGATGGTGGCCGTTGTGCCATAGCTCAGGCAGCCGATGTTGGATGCCAGGCTGCCGGAGCCGATGACTTCACAGGCCTTGTCGGCTGCGGCGGCCACCAGAGGCAACCCTTCGGGGATACCGGTTTCCCGGGCGGCTTGGGTCGTTATGGTTCCCAGAACCTGGCCCGGTGGCATCAATTCCGGCATCATGGAGACATCGATGGAAGACAGGACCCGCCATTTCCAGTCCCAGCCGGCTGACCAGCGTTGTCGCCTGTAGTCAAAAGGGATGTAGCCTACCTGGCAGCCGACGGAATCAACAAACTGGCCGATCAAACGATAGGTCAGATACCCGGAAAGCAGCAGGTATTTGTGGGTATTTTGCCAGATTTCCGGCTGATAGGTGGCGATCCAGTTGGCTTCGGCTTCCGACTGCAAATAGGCCACTGTTTTTCTGAGGCCGGCCAGGCCAAAGATGAGGCCCCACCACCCGGTTACCGGGGGCAAATCATGGGTTTTGCGCTGATCCAGCCACAGCATGGCCGGCCGCAGGGGCAGGCCATTTTTATCGACATTAACCACGGTTCCGCGCTGGGTCGTCAGTGCTACCCCGGCGATGCGTTCCTTATATTCGTGGTGTTGCTGCCAGAGTCCCTGGCAGGCCCGGCACAGCGCATCCCAGAATACATCCGGATGCTGTTCGGCCCAGGCGGGTTGCTCGGAGAAATAAGGTTCAAAGGGCACGAGCTCTTTGGCAAGAAGCCGGCCTTGAAGATCAAAGAGCAGCGCTTTCAAACTCTGGGTACCATTGTCAATCGCCAGCAGCAGGTTTTTCTCGCTCATGGATCACCTTGACAAGGCTTAAATTCAAATGGTTGATTAGAAAATAGTCAATAAGGAAAATTATGTTGTTGGTTGTTATAAAATTCGACCGCGTTGCTTGTGGGTGAAAAATTTATGGTAAATAGCGCTCAGGATTTTTCCCAGAAAGGGCAGCGCAAAAATCCTTTGCTTTGCTGGAACGCCGGCCAGTCGAACCGGCAGGGCGTGGGCGTGAGTCCAATGTTGTCGATATGCCCTGGTTTCCGCTTTCCAGCGCCGCCGATCCCAGGGCAGTGCGTTTTGGCATAACTTCCTGATGCGTTTTAAATACGCCTTTCCACCTTCCGGTGTCAACAATCCAATGCGAACCCGCCGCAATAGAAGATCGGTCAAATGCCTGACCTGTTCGTTTTGCGCCACATAGGGCAGTTCGGCCCAGATGGTATGGGTTCCGGGGATAACCGTCAGGTCTCTGGGTTTCGCCTGGCGTGCGAGGTTTTCGGCGGCCGCGCCGTAGCGGCCGTAAAGGCGCCGCCAGATCTGGGGGGTTAATCCGTAACCCAGAGGTGGTGTTTGTGGGACTTCGTCGAAGACCGGGGCCTTGCGGTCCAGCTTCACATCCGGCGGCAAAAATGATCTGGCTGCCTTGAGCGCGTCCAGGGCCAGGCGCCGAAATGTGGTCAATTTACCCCCGGTCACGGTAATCAGGCCCCGGTCGGTCCACACGACGTGCTCGCGGGATTCTTCCGAAGGTTTGAGCTTGCCTTCACTGAGGACCGGACGGATGCCCGCAAAGGCGCACAGGCAGTCTTGCAGTGAAAGGTTAAGCGATGGAAACATGCTTTGCACGCCCTGCATCAGGTAGCTCGCGATGATCCGCAGGATGGATGAAGCTAAAACCTTTCGTCAGGGGCAGGGCGCTGGCGGGAAACACCAGATGGCTGCCGCGCAAAGGCCGCAAATGGCGGTGGGGATCGGGGGAAGGGTGCAGATGTTCAGCCCAGGATCCGGTGGCGTTGATCACCGCAGGAGAATAGAGTCTTTTGGTCTCCCGGGTTTCCACGTCTTCAACCTCGACACCTGCAACCAGGCGGTCTTCGTTGCGGTGGATATGCCTGACAGCCGTATAATTCAGTGCACGGCCACCGGCTGCAACCGCATCCCAGATAAGCCGCAACACCAGGCGTGAATCATCCACCTGGGCATCCAGGAATTCAAATCCGCCCTCAAGCCCGCTTGAATTGATGGGGGGCACCAGCTTTCGAAATTTTTCCCTGTCGTAATATTGGTGCTGGCGCTCCCGGGCCATCAGATCGTACAGTGACAACCCCACCTGCATGGTTCGCTTGCCGGGTTTTTGGTCCTCATAAATCGGCAGCAAGAATTTCAGCGATTCGACCAGGCCGGGCGCTTCCTTCAGGAGCCGTTCGCGCTCCTCAACCGCGATTTTGGTCATCTTAAAATGACCTTCTTTGAGGTATCGCAAACCGCCGTGGACCAGTTTGGAGGAGCGGCTCGAGGTGCCCCAGGCAAAATCCCGCTGCTCGATGAGAATGGTGCGCATACCCATGCGGGTGGCTTCGCGGAATATACCGGCACCGGTGATCCCGCCGCCGATGACGATCAAATCCCATTGGTCGGGTAGGTCTTTTAGGTCCATTGTCTATTCCTTATCGGAAGAACACCCGTCTTCGTCCCCGGGGGGACTCCGACGCGGCACGCAGCGTCACAATCTTTAAGCCTATCGGTTCCGTAAAAACACCATAATCTCCCTCCGCCTTGATGGGAGAGAGTGGGCCTGCCCGCCTCGTCTGAGGCGGACTCAGACGAGGCGGGCGGGGATGAGGGTGAATAAAAAGGTATTTCATCATTTTATATCCCCCTCCCCTTAATCCCCTCCCGCCAGGGGAGGGGCAATCGGACCGTGGAGCCTGTCGAAGTAACTACCTTCGAATTCTGTTAACCCGGACGGGGTCTTTTTCGGCAATTGATCCCTTGCATGTTTAAATTCCGTAAAAGCGCCACCAATTAACGATTAACAAATAACGAATAACGCCTAAATGAGCGCTCTGTGTTCATTTAGGAAACCAGCTTCCCCGGGTTCATCCGCTGCCCGGGATCCAGATGGTCAAAGACCGTTTTTAAGGTGCTGATGCCGAGCTCACCTTTTTCCGCCTGCAGATATTGACGGTGGTCCTTGCCGACCCCATGCTGATGACTGATGGTGCCGCCGGCGTCCACGATGGTCCGGCAGGCAGATTGCTTGGCGGATTGCCAGGCTTCCAGGGTTGCCTCAGGTCTTTTAAAAAGGCGGAAAACAAAGGTGGTGTAAATGCTAGAGCCGGTCGGGTAGACATGTGAAAGATGGCTAAAAACATGGACCCGCTCGTCTCTGGCGGCCAGGGCCGCTGTGATGGAATTTTCGATGCCCTGCATGGTAGCCGTCACTTTGTCCCAGGTAATGGCTGTTTCCAGGGTGTCGACCGCATAACCCCGATCCCAGAGTGTATTGCGCAGGTACGCGGATCTGAAGCGGTTTTTTTTCCAGGCATTGCCCATGGCCTTTCCAACCACCACGCCTTTATGGCGGCGCACCTGCGCCAAGGCCTCGCGTCGCGCGGCTGATGTAATTCGGGCGGAACCGCTAAACCCGAGCAAACACATACAGGCTTCCGGTGCCCTTAGCCCTCGCAGTCGAAGATAGCTTTTAAGCAAGGCAATTTGCCGGTGGTGACCGGCAAGCGCCAGATTGGTAGCGGTTTCGGTGGGGTTGCTCAACCGAATCATTGCAAATGGAATCGCAGCGCCGGCAATGGCTCTAACGGCATGCTGACCCTGTTCCCAGGAAGGGAAAAAGCATCCGTAAACAGCGTCCTTGGCTGGAAGATGAGAAATCTTGACGGTAGCCCGGGTCAATACACCGATCCGGCCCTCGGATCCCAGCAGAATTTGGCGCAGATCAGGCCCGGCCGCCGAGGCCGGGAAAGGCGGCAGTTTCAGCGCCCCGCCGGGGGTAGCCACTTCGCCTCCGGCAAAAAGGTGTTCGATCCGGCCGAAATGTCGGGATTGTTGTCCGCTGGACCTGGTTACCACCCAACCGCCCAGGGTTGAATATTCAAAGGACTGGGGGTAGTGGCCCAGGGTAAATCCCCCGGTGTTTAACTGCTGCTCGAGCTGGGGACCGCGGACACCGGCTTCAAAGGTGGCCAGCAGGTTTTCCGGATTGAGATGAACCAAACGATTCAGACGCTCCAGCGACAAGCTCAGCACCATGCGATCGCTCTGGGGGACATCCAGGTGACCGACCACGCTGGTGCCCCCGCCGTAAGGGATTACGACCATCGCGTGCGCGGCGGCGAACTTCAGGATTTCCTCAACCTCTTCGACCGTGCCGGGTCGAGCCACCCCGTCGACAAAGCGCTTCAATGTACCGTAGCGCAAACCGACCCAATCCGGCAGGCTCTGCCCGTGGGAATGATCAAGCCGCAGTTTGGGATCAGTCGATATTAGCGGATGCAGCGGCATCCGCGAAGGCGGGATCCGCTCCAATAATTTTTCCAGGGGATAATCAAGAATCCGCCGTCCCGGGCCGATTCCATTTTCCAGAAGTTCCTGGCCCGCTGTCGGCAACGGCATGCGAATCGATTCATCGCCCCAGCCATTCCATCGCTGCATGGCCATTCCTTTTGGTAATTGGTTAGTATTCATCCTGGCGGTTGCCATCGATTCTAGTTCCTTTCAACCTCTGCCCAGATAGCGATACTCTGTGCCATGGCGTTTTGGACAAGTCTTGCCACCCCTTTATGGCCGCTGCTTTTAATCGTATCACCAAGCTGCCGGTAGTAGTTGCGCGAAGCCAGGCGCGCGGTCTTTTTGGAAAAATATTGCCTTGCCATGGTTTTAAAAGACGAAGTGAAGTCATTTAGGATCAGCCCAAAAACCGGGTTGCCGCAGTTGCGGGCCATCAGAAGCTGCAAATTCCAGTCATAATCTGAAAATGAGTCCGTGTCTTCGGAAAGGCTTTCTGCCTGCGACAGGTAATCTATCATAATTGACGGATGGCGGGCGGCAGCCTGGGCGGCCACGGGCGGCAGCATGGTCAGCCGGACCTCGAGCAGGTGGGTTATAAAGCCATTGGGCAGATAGTCGCCGTATCTGGCCAGGGTGCTCAGCAATCCCAGGCCGCCATGCTGCCAGTAGTCATTTACCACGGTGGATTTGCCGTGGCGGATTTTGAGCCAGCCTTCTCCGGCCAGGCGCTGCAGGGTTTCCCGCAGGGTCGGGCGGGTGATCCCCAATTGTTCGGCCAGCCGCCTTTCATTGGGTAAGGTGGACCCGGGTGGATATTTTCCATCCAGAATGGATGTGACCAGAAACTTTTCAGCATATTGGGTCGGCCGTAAAGGCGGGGCCGGAGCAACCATTCTCATGTTGTCCTCCTGACGATACAACTGGTAAGAGGTCTTACCAGTTGGCACGGTATATGTCAATGCAAATTTATAGCTGAACTCGTGTAATAAGGTGTGGCGATATTCGATGAAATGCCCAAATTGCCTAAATTTCAAAGCATCTAAAAGCGGATCGGGCATTTTCCAACGTCAGGGAATTTGGAATCTTTACAATGATTAAAGCATGATTAGATTCTACCCTGAATTGGCTTCCTAAAATCAGTAAATCAGGTCATGATGAGGTGCCCATGAATGAACTTTTAACCCTGGTGATTGCCACCGGCAATCCCGGAAAGACAGTGGAAATCAGGGACCTTCTGAAGGATTTCCCCATTGACATTAAAAACCTTGATGATTTCGGCCCCCTGCCGCCCGTGTTGGAGGATGGGGATACCTTTGATGAAAATGCCTATAAAAAGGCCAGCTTCGTATCAAGTATACTGGGCTATCCGGCCCTGGCCGACGATTCGGGGCTGGTGGTGGATGCCCTTGACGGCGCCCCCGGTGTTTATTCAGCCCGCTATGCCGGTGAAAACGCTACCGATGCCCAGCGCTACACCAAACTGCTCGAAGAGATGAAAGGGCAGTCCAACCGCAAAGCCGCTTTTGAATGTGTCATATCGCTGGCGGTTCCCAGCGGAGCGGCCCTGACCTACGAGGCCCGCTGCGAAGGGTTGATTGCTGAAGAGCCGCGCGGAGACGGGGGCTTTGGTTATGACCCGGTATTTTACTACCCGCCCTTAAAAAAAACCTTCGGCCAGCTGTCGCGGGCCGAAAAAAGCCGGGTCAGCCACCGGGGCAAGGCCCTCAGAGAGCTTAGAGACGAATTTGACAAGGTACTGATTTGGATCCGGCAGAACATGCCGGTTCAGGCGAAATTCAACTGCCAGAATGACGCCTTGAACGATTACTGAACGTATCGCCACGATGTCGGGTGGGCCTTGCGCCCCCGACGATCAATAGCTTTCGTAAGCTTAGGATTAAAATGATTACCAATTTAATTAAAAAAAACCGAAGCTGCCGGCGCTTTTACCAGGATCAGGCCGTATCCCTTGCAACCCTGAAAGAACTGGTAAATTTGGGCCGGTTATCCGCGTCCGGCGCCAATCTTCAACCTTTAAAATATATCCTGTCCTGCGATCCATCCAAAAATTCGCAAATATTCGCTTGCCTGGCCTGGGCCGGGTATCTGAAAGACTGGCCGGGGCCCGCAGACGGCGAACGGCCGGCGGCCTATGTCGTCATCCTCGCGGATAAAACCATCAGTCAGGATGCCGGCTGTGATCATGGCATTGCTGCTCAGTCCATTCTGTTGGGCGCCAGGGAAAAAAAATTGGGGGGGTGCATGCTCGGCTCCATCAACCGCAAGGCCCTGAGAAATATCCTGGTCATACCCGAACATCTTAAAATTTTGCTGGTGCTTGCCATCGGCAAACCCAGGGAACAGGTGGTGCTTGAAACCGTTGATGCCGGCGGCAGCATTCGATACTGGCGGGATAAGGATGGCGTGCATCACGTTCCCAAGCGAAAATTGGATGATATCATCATTGCTGAACATTGATCCCCGCCGGGTCTATCCATTATCAGCTATCGGTTAATTTTGGATCGAATCAAAAACTCAAAGATGTAATGACTGCCAGAGTCCCTGGCCGTCATCAATCGTTTCGAAGACCCCTAACGAACAACCGATAACGATTAACTCCTGGAGGAGCATTTTTTGCTCCTGCAGGCAACGATTACCTTTTGACCCGCAACCTTTTAAATGCTAAGGTAGTATTCTACGCAAAGCCTGATACCTTGTCGATCCACAGGGAGCGGCAGTAAAACAAATATCGAAGCCAATATAATCGGTAAACCGCGACGGGAGAGAAAAATTATGGGACCCAGAAAAGACGTCATCGACATTGTGACCGAGCTAGGCGGAATCAGGGACTCGAATGCCGCCGATAAACTGTTTGCAGAGCGGATGGAGGCGGACCAGCTAGCCCGGCTGGACAGAATCAAAAATGAAGCCGTGCGACTGAAAATCGCCAATGCCATCATCCTGTGCGATCCGGGCAACGTGTTTGTCAACACGGGCTCCGCCGAAGATCGAGATTTTATCAAGGCCCTGTCCCTCCAAAAAGGTGAGGAAAAAGACCTGCCGATGGAAAACCACACCATCCATTTTGACCTGAAGCAAGAGCAGGGGCGGATCATCGATCGGACCTTTTACATCAGCAACGAAGGTGAAGAGGTGAACTCCCTGGCCAAGAAGATGGATCGGGCCGAAGCCTTTGAAGATATCAGGGACAAAATGACCGGTATCATGCAGGGTAAGTTGATGATGATCGGGTTTTATCTGCGCGGTCCGGTGGGGGCGCCGGCATCCAATCCGGCGGTGGAAATATCAAGCTCTACCTATGTTATGCACAGCGCCGATATTCTGTACCGCAATGTCTACTCGGACTTTGATGGGGAAGTAGAAAAGCTGGGGCATTTTTTTACCAACATCCACAGCGAAGGCCTCAATCGGCCCGAAGATCTGCCCAATGCCCGGGTATTTATGGATCGCAGTCATCTGACCACTTACAGCTTCAACTGTACCTATGCCGGCAACACCCTGCTGATGAAAAAAGGCAACCACCGCTTCGCCGTCGATCGCGCGGTTTACGAAAAATGGGGTGACCAGGCGGCCGAGCACATGTTTATCACCGGCATTGAAGGGCCCGGCGGCCGGATTACGTGGATGATAGGGGCTGCGCCCAGCGGGTGCGGCAAAACCACCACGGCCATGGCGGGCGATCATTTCGTGGGCGATGACCTTGCGCAGTTGTGGATTGCCGCAGACGGGTCGATTCGATCCATTAATCCGGAAAAAGGTATTTTCGGAATTGTCGAGGATGTCAACTGGGAAGGTGATCCGCAACTGATGAAATGCCTGCGGGAGCCGGGCACCGAGGTCATCTGGTCCAATGTGCTGATCGACGAAAACGGTGTGCCCCAGTGGGTGGGCAATGGTGAAGAGCCGCCGCCGCAAAAAGGCGTCAACTTCCAGGGCCCGTGGGAACGGGGCATGGTCGACGCAAACGGCAAAGAAGTTCCCCTGTCCCACCCCAATGCGCGCTGTACCCTGACCAACAGCGCCCTGGGCAATTATTCCGACGAAAATGAAAACGGCGACGGGGTTGAAACCCGTATCGTCACCTACAGCGGCCGCGACAGCGATACCATGCCCCCGGTGTGGGTATCCAAAACCCCCGATGAAGGCGTTGTGATCGGGGCCTGCATCGTGTCGGCCGCCACCGCCACCGAGGTCGGCGCCACCGGTGTCCGCCGTCAGCCCTGGGCGAATGCGCCGTTTATCCCCGGCGCGCTGGGTGAGTACATGGCGGCCCAGTTCGAATTTTTCGGCAGTGCTAAAATCGCTGCTGATAAACAGCCGATTCTCGCCGGCCTGAATTATTTCCTGACACACGAAGCCCGGGGAGGAGACTCCAAGAAGCTGCTGGGAGAGAAAAAGGACGTCAAAGCCTGGATGGCCTGGCTGGAAAGGCGCGCCCGCGGCGAGGTAGACGCCATCGATACCCCCATCGGGTTTTTACCCCAATATGCCGATTTAAGGGATCTTTTTAAATCCAAAATCGACAAAGCCTATCCCGAAGAATTGTACGAAAAGCAATTTTCGCTTTATATCGACAATATCATCGGCCGCATCGATCTGCAGGTCGAGGCCTACGGCAAAGAGCCCAACATTCCGCAAAAGCTGTTCGACATTCTGAAAAAGCAGCGGAAAGAATTAACGGCTTTGAAAGACAAATTCGGCCCCATCGTCACGCCCGTGCAATTGACGAACGCCTAATGCAGTCTCAAACTAAAAAATCCATATTGAAAGTCGCTTTCAGCCGCCGCATGCTGGTGGCTTTCGCAATGGGATTTGCCTGTGGACTTCCGCTGCTGCTGACCATCAGTGTGCTTCAGGCCTGGATGAAGGACGAGGGCGTGGATCTGACCGTCATCGGCATGATGGCGCTGGTCGGATTGCCCTATACCCTGAAGTTTCTGTGGGCGCCCTTCCTGGATCGGTTTTCGCTGCCCTTTTTAGGGCGCCGGCGCGGCTGGATGCTGGTTGCCCAACTGGCGCTGATGGTTTCAATCGCCGGGCTGGGCCAATCCGATCCGGTCCAACATCCGTGGCTGCTCGTTTTTGCCGCTTTTCTGGTGACGTTTTTCAGTGCCTCCCAGGATATCGTGGTCGATGCCTATCGACGCGAAGACCTTGCCGATGAAGAGCTGGGACTCGGCTCTTCATTGTATGTCAACGGTTACCGTATCGGCATGCTGCTGGCGTCAGGCGGCGGCCTGATAATGGCAGATTACATGAGCTTCTCGATGGTTTATTTAATCCTGGCCGGCTGTATGCTGCCGGGGGTGATCACCACGCTGCTGACGCCGGAACCGGCAACGCCCGCCGGCACCCCCAAAACCATCAAAGAGGCGGTGATCGATCCCCTGGTGGAGTATTTTCGTCGCAGCAGTGCGCTGTGGATCCTGGCATTTATCCTCCTTTATAAAATCGGTGACACCATGGCGAGCGCCATGACGACCCCTTTTTATCTGGACATCGGTTTTTCCAAATCCGAGATCGGGGCCGTCGTCAAACTGTTCGGTTTCTGGGCTACCATTGCCGGCGGATTGGCCGGCGGGCTCATGATGATTCGGCTGGGCATCAACCGCAGTTTGTGGGTATTCGGATTTTTGCAGTCTCTATCAACCGCTGGTTTTGCCTGGTTGGCGAGTGTCGGCTACAGCGTTCCCCTGCTGTCAGCGGTGATCGCCTTTGAGAATCTCAGCAGTGGCATGGGCACGGCCGCCTATGCCGCATTTATGGCCAGCATTACCAATAAAAAATTTACGGCCACCCAGTATGCCCTGCTGACCAGCCTGATGGGGATTCCGCGGGTGATGGCGTCGGCGCCCACCGGCTTTCTGGCAAAAAATGTCGGCTGGGAACCTTTTTTTATTGTTTGTGCTCTGATCGCCATTCCCGGCATGCTGCTGCTGTTGAAATTTGCCCCCTGGAATTCGGGAGCGACGGTTGGGGTCGAAGCGGCCTAATTTAACCGTTCGAAGGTTCAGGGTGGAAATGTTTAAAAGCGAACCGCAGAACCGCAGAATATCGAACCGTAGAATATCGAAGGGTGGTTTCGCTTTGCTCAATCTTAATTTTTAATGAATAGACAGAATACATTCCTTCAACATTCTACAGTCAATATTCATTATTCGATATTCGCCTTTGAACCTTGAACCCTTAAACCTTTAAGATTCAATAATCAATGTCCATGCCCGAGCACGAATCAGATAAAAAGGCCATAGAGCGCTTCCACGCGCTGCAGGAAAAGCGGCGGCAGTTGATGGCGCTGGAGCCCCAGGATGCCATGGAGCGTATCCTGAAGGATTCCCAGCCCCTGCCGCTGGTACATTCATTTCCCGAGCAGGATTTCTATTTTTTAATCCATGACATCGGTCCGGAGGACGCCCTCCCGCTGCTGGCCCTGGCATCCGATAAACAATGGGATCACATCGTCGATCTGGAAACCTGGCACAGAGACCAAATCGATATGAAGTCGGCTTCGCGCTGGCTTGGTCTGATGCTGGATGCGGATCCGAATCGTTTCATCCGCTGGTTTTTGGACCAGAAGCTGGAATTTATCGAGTTTTATCTCCATAAAAATATCGAGGTCCGGGTGCTTGAGCACGATCAGGATCCTTCCGAGATCGGCAGTGATTTTTTCTCCCTCGACAATTCCTATTTCATCCGCTTTGTCGACCAGCCGGTCACAGACGAAGCCGACCAGATCAGCGACGATCAGCGCAAGAAGTTTTTGACCAAGCTGATCAGATACCTGGCCGATTTCGATCACCGGACCTATCAACATGTCATGCTGGAAGCAACCCATGTCCTGCCGGCCGAATCGGAAGAAAAATGTTACCACTGGCGTAACGTGCGCCTGGCCGAGAAAGGCTTTCTGCCCTTTGACGAGGCCGTCGGCATTTATCAACCCATCAAGCCGCAGGATATCGGCCAACATCGGATCGGTCGACCGGCCGACGGCGGTGCACGCCAGGGTATCCTTCCGATTTCGCAGTATCCCGCGCGGCTGCTCAAAGAAGACAACCATTTTACCCGTGCCCTGGCGCACCTGGCGGAATCGCCCGCATTGCCCGGAATTCAGGCCGAATTTGCCAACCTGTGCAACCGGATCATTGTGGCCGATCACAAAACGGTGCGGGACCGGCAGGCATTGCGCGAAATCGTCCAGAAGGCCTGCGGGTTCATCAGCCTCGGGCTGGAGGGCCTGGTCAAAGATCACGCCGATCTTGATCCCCGGAAAGCCGCCGAGTTGTTTGTCAAGTATCCGCTGACCCCGATATTCAGGGTGGGATTCGGCCGGGTTCTCGAATTGAAATGGCAGGCGGAGAAATGGGTGGACCAGAGCTGGTTTGCCGGAGTCGGGCTGCGTCTGACCTTCTGGGGGGAGCAATGGCTCGGGGTGCTCGGGGGGCTGTTGCTCAAAAAGCCGCTGTATCACGACAACTACCAGACCGGCGTGCTTTATCGGGAGTTTAACCGCAGCGCAGAAATCCGGGAGACCCAAGCTGTTTTCCAACAGATCCAGGCCATGGACAAACTTCTGTCCCTCATGACCTTTCAGCTGGCCCATCCGGGATCATACGGATTTTTGACCTACAAGAATCTGATTCTCACCCTGTGGGCCCGGCACTATCTTAATTTGCCGTCCCAACCCCTGCAGGCTATGGCCCTAAAAGACTTTAAGCCGGTTTTCGATGACTTGCTGCCCGAGCGGCCGGATTCGGCAGACGCCGGGCAAAGAAGCGTCCCCCAGGAAATGAAAGAGCATTTTCTAAATTGGCTGGCCGCCGACACCGGGCTTAAAGAGTTTGAAATTACGGAGCAGCTGGGAGAGACCTTCGAGGATCTGTTCGCCGACATCGAGAGCGATCTGGGCCGGGTTGCCGTCCAGGATCTTGATCCCCGGTATGTCCAGCTCTTTCTGCTGGCTTGATCTCACTGCTAGCTAGTTGAGTCGTCAGGGAGCTTTGCTTTCAATACCTTTCAGCGAGCGGAATGAATGAACGTCTGCATAATCCGCACACTGTCTGAATGGATTAGGGATCGTTGCTAAAGAACAGGGATTGGCTCCCGATTGCCGATGGCGCGGCGGATTAAATTTGTCTCTAACCTATTTCAATAGCATCCTTTAGCTGTTCTTTTGCTACGAGCCCTTATCTATGAGTTTGTGCGGGTTTTGCAGGCGATTATTCATGGAGCGGTTTACTCAAAAAACTCCTCCGCCCCTCAGCTGGCTGGAGGGCGTCATATTACAAGCGCTGCAATTAATCATTCAATGATTCCACAGCCTGACTAATTACTCCTATTGCGTGATCGATATCCGCTTCTGTTGTCATCCGCCCCGTTGTCAGCCGCAGGGTCCCCTTGGCCCAGCTCAAGGGAACCGCCATGGCTTTGAGCACCCCCGAGACGTCGATGCGGTCCGAGTGGCAGG
>WOR8_10002264_pt1 | contig 19117 bp, 22 predicted proteins | sample DeeMarSeWOR38_10_FD_19890 | JGI IMG/M metagenome (IMG submission 19890)
CTTGAAAAGAAGGCTGATTTGATTCCCAACATTAACCACGAGCCTACGTTCGACTGAAACACCTACAAACATGATATCTCCCAGGTTTGGTTTCTGAGCTGTATCGTCTAGCTCTGGGTCAACTTCAATCGAGCTGCTTTCTGGGTACTCTGAACTGGAAAAGAAGACCATGAGTGGTACCTTGTCAACATTGTTCGTTTCACGAATGTCCTCTATATATTGGAAAAGAGCCTTCCAATCATCGTGACTACACAGGCAGTGTCCATCATGCAACACCAAGTACACTCCCTCCACATCCTTGAACTTCTCAGATATGATGGAATGAATCTCTCCATCAAAGGTCACCTGTAGTCCCTCCGGAGTCTGCGGGAGTATCACACTGTCTTGATTCTTGCCTGCAACGAACGCATTAGCATAGATACACAATCTCTAAGTCCTCCGGATGTACATAGTGAAAGTTGAGAGTCATTAATCTATGTGTAAAGAAGATGAGCTTGAAACAGGAATCAAAGTCGTAGCGATAATGCAGACAATTGCAGAGGAACACGACGAATCTAGTAAGAGGATGCTACGGAAGATTCTGGGACTCCCAGATAAAACGTCGCTTGAAACTGAGAATACTGTATCTGATGAGTCTGAGTGAGTTCATTTTGCGTAGAAGTGGTTGTTTTTACTTAGACATCAATCGGTGAATCTTGTGATAGTATGTGGAAGGTCAAAGTTACAGTGATCAAAACATTCAGCCCTGAAGATGTGTTTGGACACGAGCTCGTTTTCCCTCCGACAGGTCAAAAGATCAAGAAGTGCGGACTCTTCAACGAGGGTGATGAGTTCATCATAGATAGCGTCATGCAACAACCTGAAGGATTCTGTGGGTGGGCTTGGAGGGACATATACAAGGATCTGTCAGTCCTCTTCTTTGGCGGTAACTTTGCAATGGGACCAGGTATCCAGTATACCTCTTGCTCGGATGGCAAGAAGCCAGTCTGTTTCAAATTGGAACGCTTGGATGACGAACCGGTAAATTCAGGCTATTAGGCTACAACTCATCACTTTGATAATATGATGACGTGAACTCTTGACCAATAGGCCATCCCATGAGCTTCAATCCTATCGCCAAACACGTCCCAGAGACCATCGAAATCCATCGCATCCACTCCAAACGCAGCAAAGATTTTTGGTGCTTCATTGCATGCGAATTGCAACTCCTCTTTCGCTTGACTTGCTGTCATCTTCTTATTCATTATGAGTGTATACTCATCCACCAGGTGAAGGCCCACTTTCTCAAACATCTGTAGATATTCTGCCTTCTCTAGAAAGACCGCATCTAGTCCAATCTCTCTCCATACTTCTTGAGCAACACGTTCCTCTGGAGAATCACCATACTCTATCATGCTTAACTGTATCAATGCATCATCCTTTGCCACCCTCTCAATTTCGCCCATCATCTTCCTGAGACCGGTCAATCCTGAGGTCATGTGCACGTCTTCCAGACCGAGAAAATTCACTATCATGTCACATGATGAGCTCCTTAGAGGTATACTGACTGAATTCGCCTGAATGTATTGAACATGCGACCACACACTCATATCATAGCTACCAGAGTTCCTCACTCCTTTCCATGACTCAACATCACTTCTCAAGCCAAGACCAATTATTCTCGAGACTGGGAACCTCTTTGCCATTTCTACTGAGAGCAGTCCGTGACCTGAAAGAAGATCGAGAACCGTAATGTCTTCACGAGATGATAACTCACGCATTGAATGTGCTATTTTGCTACGTATATCTCCAAATTCGAAGAAAGCTCTTTCGTACTCACTATCTGTGAAATATCTGAAACTCAACACATGCTACCATTTGAATGCCGGAGTAGGTTTCTGAAGAAACTTACGCAGATATGGAAAAGACTTTATTCGAATCAGAATTAACTATATTTATGTCAGAAGCAAAGACGAGGCCAACGAAAGTAAAGGTGGAGGACTTCTTGGAAGCGGTGGAGCATCCAACTCGGAAGAAGGACGGGTATGAGCTCCTGAAGATAATGAAGGAGATCACCAGGGAGAAGCCTGTGATGTGGGGTCCTAGTATTGTTGGTTTTGGAACCTATCACTACAAGTACGAGAGTAGTCGAGAAGGTGATATGCCCGTTGTGGGATTCTCTCCCAGAAAGGCCAGTCTATCTCTCTATATCATGCCTGGCTTTGACGAATATGAGGAAATCTTGGGAAGGCTTGGAAAACACAAGATTGGGAAGTCGTGTCTATATATCAACAAACTCGCAGATGTGGACCTCTCTGTGCTCAAGGAACTCATTTCGAAATCAGTGGAGAAGATGACTGAAGAACGGGCACGATGAACGAATCATCATTCGATATTCAGTTTCATGTATTCTGAAGCAAGCATCCCATAGTGGTATAGACCCCAGCGTTTGCTGTCCTTTGCACTGCAGTCTCTCAGATGACCCTCTTTCTCAAAACCCAGACGTTCAGCCAGTCTCCAGCTTCTTTCGTTCGTATCGCGTGTTATGATTATGACCTTATGAGCGTGAAGATCTTCAAAGAGGAATTTCAGAGCGCGATTACTTGCTTCATATGCCAGTCCTCTCCCTTGAAACCTTGGCTCTATATAGTATCCCAGTTCGAACGACGGAACATCCCAGTTCTTGGGCTCTATCCAAATCTCTCCGATGTATAGTTCGTCCTCTTTGAACCAGATGCCCATGACAAATCTTGTTCGTGCTTCCCACTCTGCCGCATGTTCTCTAATCTTTATCTCAGAGTCTTCTTCGGAATCAACTTCCGTGGCTTCGTCTACGAACTCCTTCAATAACTCACGATTGTTGTTTCTCTCAAAAAGGTCAAAGTTCTCCTTTCCATCACCCTTTCTGTACTTCCTGATGATTATGTTTTCAGTTTCAAGAATATCAGGAAACTCCATCAGCATTTTGTTCTTCACGTTCAGTCCTCCACATCTCCAAAACGACCAAGTATTTCAGGATGTTGTTATTTGGCCTCTCTATTTCATCAAAATCCGTCAGGAAATGATACTATGACTCAAGTAGGTGTCCCATTTGAAGTAGACAACAGCACTTCGATTATTGACATTGGTTACTTCAATGCAGCAGGTACATGCTCAATCTATGTCATCAAAGGAGAACGTACTTGCATCATAGACTCCGGAACAGCCAAAGAAGTCCCGACATTGTGGAAAGGCCTAAAGACGGCAGGCGCCTGCCCTCCGGACATAGTCGCCCTCACCCACTCTCATTTTGACCACTGTCAGGGAGTGCCGAAGTTGAGAGAGCTCTCTAGAAAGGAGGGAAGAGAGATTGAAGTGATGGCCTCAGAAACTGCCGTTGGATTACTAGCTGACCAATCCTTCAATAGGGTGTTTGACAAGAAGGGGCGATATGAGGACATTCCTGATGTGACACCACTGAAGGAGGGAGATGTGATTGATCTCGGGGGTGAAACACTCAAGGTGATCAAAACACCCGGTCATTCCAATGACCATGTTTCATATCTGCATCAAGAATCAGGGAGACTATATGTCGGTGACTCACTCGGCATCTATCTGGGTGAAAACAGCTATGTCCCTCCCTTCTTCCCCGCCGCTTGGAACCTTGAAGCCTTTTACGATACTATCGAGAAGTTGAAAGGAGTTGACTTCAAACAGATCTGTTTTGCACACTTTGGGTGTATCTCGGAAGAGAAATCAGCAGGCATTCTTGATTTCGCACTGGAACAGACCAATCGTTGGTGGGCAATCTATGAGGAAACCGAGAAAGCAGGAAAGATCAGGGACTATGACTATCTCACTGCAAGGCTATTGAAAGAAACAGGACTGATTCTACCCAATATAGAACTCCTCGGTGCAAAACTCAGGATTGGACACAAAGTGATGAATGGAGTCAGAAGAATCAGAGGAAGGAAACCAATTCAAGCCTCTCTAATATTGATGCATGACTATATGATTCCCTGGTTGTCGAGAGGATATCGAATCTATAACGAAAGCAAGTAGCACTACTCTCCCTCAAATTGTATGCATTCTACCTTTCCTCTGAATCCAGCCGTAAAGCAAAGGTTACAGGATATGCATCGAGCAGGTTCCTGTGTTCCTTCTTTCGCTTCTTCATTCCAACGATGTAAAAGTGCTGGTTCACTGATCAATGGACGACTGAGTTGAATTACATCGAATGCCGCTTTAGAATCTCCATTTCCTGTCAGTAGTTTGACTACAGTTTCTGGAGACCGTATGCCTCCAACCAACCCGAACAAAAGACCGCTGTCTTGTGCAATCGAACGAGCCACCAGCGCGTCGTCAAGGAAATATGCTTCCCCATCATCTCTCGGTTTCTGAGTTGGGTTTGGACCACTGAAAATCACGCAATATGCCCCTGCTTCAGCGAGCCTCTTCACCAGCTCACCTACTTCTTCGGGACTGACCATAGGTGAGCTTGAATCCACCTTCACCTGGATTGGCACATCAACCGCATTTCTGATAGCTCGTACAGCATCTACCATTGCTTTACTGCGTCCTTCGATTGTTGTTCCCGTGTATGGATCGTTCTCAGGACGCTTATTGTGCGTTGGATCAAAGAACTGCCAAAGTCCATAGTTATGAGCTCCATGAAGTTCAATTATATCAAATCCGGCATCAACTGATCTTTCAGCCGCATCTGCATAAGCCTGAGTGACCTTTTCCACGTGGTCAACAGTCATAGCCTTCACCTGAATAGGCACACCCTTCGGGTCGGAGGCAGTCATGCCACTAGGTCCAAAAATGTCACTACCAGAATACTTTGGCAAACTTGTATTTCCACAGTGTACTAATTGTGCTGCCGCCAAGGCACCCGATGAATGAATGGTCTGTGCTAGACGTTTCAGACCTTCAACATCTGAAGACTTCGAATTCGAAACCATACGTCGGATTGACTGTCCTTCACTCAGTACATATTGAAAGCCAGTCACTACGATGGCTGCTCTGATCTTGCTATACGTGTCGATGATTGTGTCTCCAATGTGTCCATTTTCTTCAGCCTGACCCATCCAAGTAGCGGCCCGCATAATCCGGTTAGACGCCACGACTCCATTTGGCAATTCTAGTTTCTGGAGAGCAGTACTCTCCCATGTCCCGTGGTCTACCATTGGTCCAACTTCCATCTCTCAATTGTAACATCCGACCATAAAGGAGTTGTTGAGAAAACGATTACGAGGCGGACAAAGACTGACCTTTCAACTACTGAGCTGTTTCAAACAGTCGGTTGACGAATTTGCATCCATCATGTGTAGGGGGTTTGAAGAAACACATCTTTTCTGGAACATCATTGGAATATCTGACACAGCCCCAGCACTGACTGAACAGACGAACTCCCTTCTTCTCCCTATGAGCCTTACACAACTCAAATGCCTTGTCCAATGGGATAGATATCTCTGATGTCATATTACATCCTCTCATCTATCTTAGGAATGAACATTGTTGATTCTTTCGAAATGAAAAGAATGACAGATTGAGTGGAGATTCGGTCACTGTTGGCTTCTTGACTCACTGTATCTGTTGTGCATTTCAACAATTTCCTTCTTCGTCTCATCCGAGAACTCGACAATCAACTCCATCTTCATTTCCTCATCGAGCTCTTCGCCTGCAGCTATCTTCTCTCCAGCGAGCTTCACAGCCTGAAGAAAACTTGAGAGCTGTTTCTTTCCTTCTTCGTAGAGCAATAACTGTGCTGCAGGAAGAAGGATTGGAATTGCCATCGGATAGAGGGCTCTCACAATGTCGAAGTTGCTCGTGTCAGGGAACCCACAAGTCGCAACCAGAACCAATCTAGGAAACTTATTCACTCTACCAGGATGCTGTGTTTCTCCTCCACGGTTCACCATCTCGGGAAGTGAGAACACGAATGTTCGTTCAAGCAGTTTCTGAACATAGTTGGTCACGTTTCGACCATAGATTGGTGTGCCTAGAACCATTACATCAGCTTCTACAATAGAAGGCAGTAGTTTGTCCATGTCGTCCCGTTGTATGCATTTGCCAGGTGTAACCCACCAGCAGTTGAAACATCCCCGACATCCATTGATATCCAAGTCGACAATATGATGTTTCTCAATATCTGCCCCCGACGACCTTGCTCCTTCAATGAAGGCTTCCAGGAGCACATCTGTTGTACCTTTGGACTTCCTAGGACTCCCGTTGAAAACTAGAAGCTTCATAATCCTCACCAACTTTTGTTTGCATTATAGGCTAAGGATTTACGCAATGCCACTTAGGAGAAGAAGTGCTGGACTAGGTGAGAAGCGATTTGTTTAAGTCTTGACAACATACATCGCTCTCGTTGTGGAGTTGGGATGAGAATGAAGACATACATCCTCTTACCTACAATGAAACGAGGTCCGCTTCCTGAAGAGTTTCGTGATGATGACGTTAGGTCTTCAGAGTTTCTTGTGGAGCATTTCATCGAACATTTCACAAAACCCGGTGATACCATCTTCGATCCATTTGCTGGATTCGGTACGACACTCCTTGTTGCTGAAAGAATGAAGCGAGTTCCATTCGGCATTGAAGTTGATGAAGGACATTATGAGTATGCCCGTTCAAAGGTGACAATGAAGGACAACCTCATCCTTGGGGACTCTCGTAGACTGGACACATTTCCTCTCCCCGCCATTGACTTTGTATTCACCTCTCCCATTTTCATGGGGTGTGACGAAACCAAGAACCCTCTCTCTGGGTTCAAGGAGAACGGCAACTATCAGGTATACCTCGACCAGATTCAAGATATCTTTAGAAAGTTGAGTGAGTTTCTTAACCCAGGAGCTAAGGTGGTTGTTGAGGTCTACAATCTAGCTCCAAGACGTGGACGACCAATGACTCTCTTAGCTTGGGATATGACTTATGCGATATCTAAAGTTCTCAGATTCGAGCGAGAGATTATCGCATGCTGGCAGGGAGTGGATGAAGAAGACACCAGTGAAACCCCTATGCTTTCTGGATACGACCACCACTATTGTCTTGTCTTTGTCAAAGAATGAGAATGGTGCACCGGACGAAATTCGCAAGAACCAATGGAACGGATAACTCTTAACAACCCAAGACCATAGTTCAACACCATCTTGGTGAAAGAGGCTGCTCTAATGAGTCATCGAAGATTGCTAGCAGTATCCTCAGGAATTATCGCACTTCTTCTAGTATCTCTGTTGTATCTTTCTTTGCAGGGTTTTTGGAATCGTCCAATAGACCCTCCGCCTGACATTATCATACATAATGGTACAATCCTGACCATGGAACAATCCCCGGCACAAGTTGAAGCAATCACTATCGAGGGAGAGTATATTGGCGCGGTGGGCACTGAAACCGAAATCCTTGCTATGGCTGGTTCAAACACTGATATCATAGACCTGGATGGACGGACTCTATTGCCTGGTTTCATCGATTCGCATGGACATCATATTGGTGATAGGGACTATGTGAACCAATCAACACCAGGGGAAGTGATTGAATCAGTTCTGAGCTGTGGATGGACCAGCATCTCGGAACTGTTTGTGAATCAGGATCGCTTAGATGAACTTGTCTTGCTGGACCAGCAGGACGACCTTCGTATTCGTGTAAACGCATATCTTCCGTTGAACTATCAGTTTGATAGGTTCGGCAACTGGTATCAAGCATATCAACCTGGACAGGAATATAGTTCAAAGTTGAGGATTGGGGGAGTGAAGATATTCATGGATGGGTGGTATACCAATTGGAATCACTACTTCAACCAATCAGAGCTGAATTCATTGGTTTTCCAGGCTCATGATGACGGATTCCAGATAGCGGTTCATAGTGTCACTGACAATGCTACTGACATCGTTCTAAATGCTCTACAAGTGGCATTAGATGGAGAATCGAATGAACTGTATCGTCACAGAATTGAGCACCTTGTCTTGCTCAGGGACATCCAGATACAGAGACTGGCTGACCTAGGAATTCTCGCATGCTTCCAGCTCCCTTGGTTCAATTCGGACTGGACAAACACTGAATCATTTCCCACTTTGGAAACCTATTCAGAATTCGTGGGTCGATGGAGTGACATTCTTGATGCTGGCGTACCGTCACTCGGAAGCACCGACTTTCCCTGGAGTCTAGGTGAAGTGAGGTCCGCAATGAAGTCGGTTTCTATGGCCGTCACCAGAGTAGGTGATCTGGGAATCACTCCTCCAGATTGGATGTTGAATCAGACTATCGGTGTGGAACAGGCTCTTCGTCTGATAACAATCGAAGCAGCCTATGGCACGTTTCAAGAGGACATGAAGGGAAGCATCAAGGTAGGGAAGTTAGCAGATTTAGTGATTCTCTCTGACAATCCACTTACGGTTCCGGAAAACACCCTTGCTGACATCGAGGTGTTGATGACGATGGTTGGAGGGGTTATAGAATACATAGCTCCTGGACAACAGTTTCTGTCAGCGGAATGCGTAGGAGCCAACAGTCAAGCAATAGAAATCTCGAGTCAACCAATTAAGATGGAGATGATTAATACTCCAACTCAAAGAGAGGAATAGTGGACTGGGCGAGATTCGAACTCTTGTTACTCGAAGGGATTTTATCTGAGTCTGTAGGAGTTGTATCTAATAGTCCCTGTAGGGTGATGAACAACTTTGCAACTGGAATCTCAGACATTATCCATTATCATAGCAGCTTCAAGTGTCGTCATTGGTGTGATCTTTAGTATCCTCTCTATCTTCTTGTCTTCAAGGAACGCAGCCAAATCAAGACAGGCCCAGATCTTCATGCAATTCCACAAAGAAGTGTCTACGAAGGATTTCTTCTCAGATTTCTTTCAAATCACAAGTGCATGGGAGTGGAAGGACGCAAACGACTTCGCAACCAAGTATGGATTGGCAGAAAATCCTGATGGCTACAATACCTTCATTCTTGTATCAATGCAATTTGATAGCCTTGGGACTCTGGTGAGAAACAAACTTACTGACATCAAATTCATGCCGCGTGGAATATCAATCATGGTCACAAGCTTCTGGGAGAAATTCAGACCTATAGCACCTCAACTCGAAGAGATTTGGGGGAATGCAGATGTCTTCGGAGAGATTGAATTCCTTTACGACGAGATAAAGAAGGCACGTGTTTCTGTATTGAAAGAATGAAAAGTAGAGGGCCGGGCGAGATTGCTCCAACTACTCGAAATATATGCTTTCAGCACATAGGATTCCTAGAAGGATTCCCTCGTTGAGAGAGACTGCGTATGAAGAGGAAAATCACCTCAATCTGCATCATACTCTTTTTTGTCGGTCTATTGATTCCTCCAAGTAACGCCGCTGGATCGGGAATTGTTTCGTCTCATGTTGAGGAGGAGATTGGAAGAATTGTCACTGAAGGCAACATCCCCTCGTTTCATGCATGTGTAGTCTCTGAAGACAAGATAAGCTGGGTAGGCGGCTTTGGTGCACAGACAGATAGTGGCACTGTCTTTCTCATAGGATCAATACAGAAAGTACTCGTAGCGATTTCAATACTCCAACTCTATGAGAACGGTAGCATTGAGTTGGACAACGATGTCAGTGACTACCTTCCCTTTGAGGTTTCAAATCCAAGTCACTCAGAGGTTGACATCACAGTTCGAATGCTGCTTGCACATCGAACAGGGCTGGCTTCTATCATGCCACACGAGTTCTGTTATGACTGGGAAGGTGCCTACTATCCCAGCTACGCATACGGGAGGGAATACTATACTCCTGTGATTAACATCTCATTGGGTGATTTCCTCAGCGAGTGCTTGACTCCAAGTGGATCTTACTACGGTAGCTCGAACTGGTTATTTGAACCGGGAACCCAGTACAGCTACTCAAATACTGGCTACAAGGTTCTAATCTATCTCATAGAAACGGTGTCAGGACAGAGCATCTCGGACTATATGAAAGGGCACATCTTCACTCCGCTGCTCATGAACAACACCGGGTTCAATTCTTCTTACTTCATAGGTCATCACGCAATTCCTCACACACGCATTTCTGGCTCGAATCTTGAGTTACCTATATGGGATGGGCAATACATGATGCGGAGTACTGTGAGTGATCTTGGACATCTCATGATTGCCCTAATGAATGGAGGGCAGTTCGGCGACTCTCAGATCCTCCAGTCAGAAACAATCGACATGATGCTCGAGAGGGTATCTGACTTTGCAAGTCATAATACCGTTCCTTCTGAACTTCGTTGGGAGGGGTATGGTCTTGGCCTGGATATCTTCTCCCACGGGCTCTTTGGTCATGGAGGTTCTACCATCGGATTTCGGGGTCTGATGTACTTCAATCCTGTAGAGATGATGGGATATGTCTGGATAGCGAATGTGAACTGTATCCTGAACTACAACTCTATTGACTGGAATGAGATTTCCCGTAATACAACGAAGATTCGAGATCTAGTACTCGTTGATGTGGGCCTGTTTCCTGCTTCTCAACTCAATCCAGTCCTCCTCCTCGTTACAAGTGTCGTTTTGGTCATAGTGCTAATCAACCTCATCATCCGTTATCGTAGACGCTAGCAAAAATCCAGAGAATAAGAAGTGGTGGACCTGGCGAGATTCGAGTACTCGATAAATCAGCTACAAATCTAGCGTTGACCAAAATAATCAATATTTCACTGGGATTGACCAAAAAACAATGAAAACTCAAATCTCGGATAGATTGCTATTCCTTGTCGCAGCTGTGATCATGATCGTTCTTGCTATGATACTACCATTTGCATATCGAATAGACATAGGTCCTGGACCTGATTCAGTTAGAGCAATGTTGTGGGATTACATAGAATCTGAATGGTTCTCAGGATTCAGACTATGGAATCCTCTAGATACTCTTCCGTATACTTTTCTAAGGTTTGTATTTGCAGTGTACTTAGCAAGATTCTGTTTGGGAACCACTTCTGCAAGGAAAACAATCATCACGGGAATCCTAGCTGAGTTACAGCCCATTGTTGTGTCGGCTCCACAAGTATACCTCATTGATTGGACTGGTGACCCATTGGTTCCTCTATACATTCCATTTCCAATAATGTTGACATTAGGCGTAATCTTCGTTCTTTTCCTTAAGCTCAGGTATAAGGATGACTAGGACTGGTTTTTTGGAAATGAATGGTGGACCAGCGAGATTCGAACTTTGATTTACACATTCAAGGTCGCTTGTTTACATACAATTCCATGATATCTGACGGTATGTGAACTGCAAACCTACAGATATTATTCTTATCAAGAACTGACTCGACAACTTCCACTTTCACGGGCTGTGCAAATATTCCCTCCCAGAGCTGCCTATACCATCCGGCTCCACAATAACAGAACATCGGAGAGATATCGATATTCTCATTCTTCAGCGATTCTTTAGCGAAACCACAATGGCAGTAATGGTATCGTTTCTGTTGCTCATCAGAAGTTTTCGAATACTGTTCAACCTGATGTGGAATCTTACATATAGAAATGACATCGCCCTTTCTGACACCAAACTCACAGTCTGGATGTTCTTTGATAAATTGCTGATAGTCTTCTCCTTTCTCGGAGTATTTCTGTAAAACCTTCGCTTGTTTGGTTTCAAGGAATATATCTAAATCACCAACTCGCTTGAGTTCTCTCCTATGTTTGTCGATGCGGGGTCTTCTTTTGTGCAAACCACATGATAGAGCATCCTTACATACTTCATCATTGATGGTCCTCTCCATCCTATCAATTACATCTCTAGAGAATTCTATCTTCTTTGACGCTGTAGAGGTCTGTTTGAGATCTTCTCTTCCATACAAAATTTCTCTGCGCAGGCCTTCACCAACTCGTTCATCTAAAGCCTCTGCCAGATTGTTAATCCACCAAGACTCTGTTCGAAGTTTTTTCTGTGCCTGTCGAACTGCTTTAGTTAGCTCGTATTGTTTACGAAAAACAAAGTACTCTTCAAGACCCGCAAACCGAATAATCATACCCTTTTTCATTCGATCTGCGACAAAGTCATCGATATCTTTCGGAACGGCTTCGTCAATAGATGATTTCCCAGTCGCACTCTGTAGAAATGACCCAAATGTATTCAAATGTTTCAGAAAATACAATTTGTTAGGTTTCTTTTTCTCCAAAAACTGCTCGAACTCTGCGATAGTCATTTCAATCTCCCGCCACGTATGTATCTATTATCACAGAGCAAACATCTAGCATGTATTAAGATGGCTTCTCGGAACCACCGAGTCTACAACAGGAATTACTTCCATTCCATTAGCTGGATGAATACCACAGGATTAGAAGAAGTGGGGGACCGGGCGAGATTCGAATTTGATTTGACAAAATCTAAATCAGAATGTAGCAACGATATTAGGACAACGATCCACAGGTATTGGTCACTGTTGATGGGTGCAGGTAACCGCGTATGAAATCTCTCGGCACAATCACGATGTACTATCCCTTCATCGACCCAGAAATAAGAAGCGTAATTGAGTCAATCATGGATGATTCGCAGACTTATCGCGAATTTACACTAAAACTAGGAGAGAGAGTATGTTCAAAAGAAGTCCCTGTTCATCTTGCTTACTTGGCTGCTGTTCACTCTTGGCAGATGGCTGAGTTGGTGATGATTCAACAAATAGCTGCAAACTATCATCAGTATGCCATTATCAGACCTTGGACCAATCACCAAAGAATTATGGAAGAATCTGGTACGATGCTTACTCAAATTCGTGAATCTATTGAAGACACGATTAACTCCAAACCTGAAGATTGGATCCTAGCTCAACTCCCTCAGATAGGTGAAGGCCTCCTGGGTTTTGCGACAGAATTTACAGGGTTTATCGAGGATGTTGGTAAATTACTGGATAACCAACCGGATTTAGAGTGTTTCAAATCTGGATTTCACAATCTCAGATGCTGGATACACACAACAGATGATGATACAAAGATGGCAATCTCTGAGATCGAATTGGGATTAGAGATTGCGCGGAAATATGACGACCGCTACAGAGTTATGAAATTGCTGATTGATTTCGCGAATTTGATAAAGAATTCAGACGTAAGGTCGGCGTTAAATTATCTCGAGAAAGCCCATGTTATCTGTAAAGAGCTGGATGCGAGGTCCGAAGAAAGCGTTATTCTAAATGAAATGGGTCTTGTATCAACAATCCTTGGCGAATACGACTTAGCAATTAGGTGCCACCTTGACAGTGTTCATTCCGAAAAGCGTGAAGGGGGCACTGGGTATTATGCTGCTCTCAATCTATCCCATGCGTACCGAAATCTCGATGATCATGTGGAAGCTCTGGCATGGGCAGAATCTGCAATGGAATCTGCTGATCCGAGTAGCACCATCTGGTCACATCTAACCATAGCTCGTTCTTTGATTGGTCTAGGAGCATTAGAGAAAGCAGCACACCACCTCGACGTATCCAAGATTATGTCTTTGAAAAGCGGCCAAGAATCTGTCTTGGGGCAGTACTATTATGTTCTGGGCCTCTATGAACTGAGGGCAGGTGATCCGAAGACTGCTATCCAGACGCTTCAACAGTCTCTAGATATATATCAACGGCTGAACATCCTGTTATATGTCATCTACTGCCTGCTCGCCCTGACGGAAGCAGAACTGACTATCGTCAAATCAAGTGACTCAGTCATGAGTGTATTTTCCTCTGATTCATGGATGTCAAAACTATGGAAACTTGCAGTAGACTATGATCTTCCCGGGATAATGATACGTCACGAACTCATGAGATCGGAGTTGTTGCTCAAGCAAGACCAAACTAATTCGGCAAGGGAAATCCTTGAAAATGCTCTAAGTATCTCTAATTCGCCAGGTGTCCGAACCCTTCGCGAAAAGATTCTCATCAAGATTCAAATGTTAGAAACAGATCTCTAAGTGTGCAAGATGTGCTTCCCTTGGTAAGCTTTTAGCGCTCGTTGTCTTCGTTGTTCAATCTTTACCGTTTCTTGACTATGACTATTGCAATTATCAGTACTGCAACTGCCCCTCCTCCCAGAGCAAGAATCACTGGGTCTACAATGATTGACGCACCATTACTTGGCGTAGTAGTCGTAGTCGTGGTTGTAGTTGTAGTCGTGGTTGTAGTAGGATCTGTTGGTGTAGTGACAACGATATTATCCAGAGTCACATTAGCTACAGCATTGATGTAGAAATATGAAGGAATCGAACCAACATAGAAGATGGGTCCCATCCCCCCCGTACTTATGTACGCAGTCAAAATAGGTTCGCCATCTAAATGTACAGTGACGTTGTAGTTACTACCAAGTGTGAAATTGATGGTATGCCAGCCTACAAATCCTGCTGGTTCGTCATATGTGTCAAGAGTTGTTGTCACGTTGGCACTTGTTTCTTGAAGATATATAGTGTGGTGATCGAACTCAACACAAACACCAAATAGGGGCACAAATCCGATAGGCAAGGCTACGCCCCAATTGTCCAAATTGGTTGCCAACGGGTAGATTTTCATGACCCACTCCAAGGCAGGCGCATCATCCATATTGAAGTCGAAAATACGCGACGCCCTTCTGACGGAGCTATCATACGTGATTGAATGGTAGCCACCCCACCATATGTCCTGAATGGCTTTCAACATATACCCGGATGCAGACCAGGTCCCATTCACCACGGTCCATCCATCATAATTGCCATCGTTGAAATCATCAGACCACACTGTTTCTACAGCATGAGATGGAATTGGGGTAAAAGCTGTCACTATGAGTAGCGACAAGAAAACACCTGTAAGACCCAACTTTGACATTCCATTTTTCATTACGCTTTTTCACCTCTTACTTTCCCTAATCACTCCGTGAATAGGAGACTTGAACACTGAATTTCATATTACTGTAATAAGTATTCTGGTATACAAGAATCTTGTCATTTGTATTCATAAACTACATATAGGTCCATACTGAACCATGTACACGTGAATGAGAAAGGCCTGGGTCGACATGTCGGGAAAGAATCGTAAAGCCAAGAAAGCAATCTCTCAATTGAGCTTGAAAGAGCAGCTGCTTGGGGTTCAAAAAGAGAAGGAATTAGTTATCGACAAACGGGAGGTCCCTGTCACCATACGAATGAACTCTAAGGTAATGGAGCTTCTGGATGCCTTGATTGAACTCAACATATTCGAGAGCAGGTCTGAAGCGATTGCAAACATTGTCGAAACCACGGTGTCTTCAAAGTATAACATTTTCAAATCTCTAAAGTCACAGGCTGACGACCTGATGCGTAGAAGGGAGGCAGCTAAGGAGATGGCTTCTAGGGTGATCAGTGGAGACCTCGAATAGAGTTTTAGAATAGCATTTTTCTCCATATACCCTGTTGTATCATCTCCCCAATCTGCTCCTGGATACGAACCTTCTGTGTTCGTTCTTCCATGGAAGGTATGTCATCACCGAGCTTCTTCCAGATACTCAATTCATTGAGGAGATCATCGTGTTCATCGATCACTCGTTTTGAAATATTCCGAAGTCCTTTCTGTCTTGCCAGAATTTGTGCTTGATTTAACAACCGATTAGCCTTATCCGCTTCGAGTTGAAGTAATGCAACCTTGGACTGAAGCAGTAGTGTTTCTACCGAGAGTAGGGCGGATTCCATCTTATCTGCCATCTCTGATAACTTGGCTAAGCGAACATTGAAACTCTCTAGTACATCTTGGTCACCGGTCATCTGCAATTCATTGACAAGGATCTCAGAGAGAATTAAGAGTGCCAGAGTACAAATCTCATCGTCTCTAAAGCTTCCGTCGATTACTTCGATGAGATGTTCCTTGGCTTCTACTATGTTTCTTGGTAACATACTCGATTTTAACACAAGGGCATTTGCTATTTGGTGGACACGTTTGTCATAGTTGTTTCTTGTTTCTTCCCTAATCAGACGAATCTGTTCCAATCGCTGCTGAGCCGCATCGACCAATCCCTCGTCTACAAGAATTGTAATGATCTGGAGAATGATATATGCTCTCAAGTAACCTCCTAGTAATCCGTTTTGTACCTGCACTTCTGCAAGGACTAGACTCTCCTCTAGTAGCGCCAAGGCCTTGTCTGAAAAGCCCATGGCATATTGAATCATACCGTAGCTTACCAATCCTGTGAGGTAGTCTTTGGTGCGACCAATCCTCTTGAACAACTCCATAGTACGTTTATAACATCTCAAAGATTGGTCGAAATCCCCTCGAGCTCTGTAAATCGCACCAAGATTGCCGGAGGCTAACGCGATGTGAATCTCAGCACCAGCCTTCTCAGCCCAGGTGAGGTGTTCCAAGTATGCTTCTTCTGAGCTTCTGAAATCACCTTTCAAACGGTACAACCGTCCGATATTATACAAGATGAATAGCATCCATCTACCATGATCGTGTTCTCTAGCCAAGCTCAGACACTGTTGCACGAGATATTCTGCCTTGTCCCAATTCCCTCTCTCTGTTTCAACCATTGCCTGACAGTTGAAACCGAAAATGACATGCCCATAGCTGCCCAGTTTCTTATTCAGCTCCAGACCCCTTTCAATATACTCCAAGGTCTTATGAGGTTCGACTTCGAAATAGAGGTATCCAACACGCATATGGCTGGCAACTATGCGGGGCAGATCTCCCAATCGCTCGTTTATTGAGAGGTTCTCTAGTGCAGATTCAATGCCTCTGTGTACATCGTCGTTGAGGTACCAACCAATGGACTCGTGAAAGAGTATGTCCGCTCTGATGGAATCAAGCAAGAACTCATCGTCTACATCTAGTTCTTGTCTAAGGTTCTCGGCTTCTTCACATGCTTCAAGTATCATGTCGGGTTGTCCAAGCCCCCAAGATGCTGAAGCCATCTCAAACAGCCCCTCAATAACAACCATCTTGTCCTCTTGATGATTAATCCCCAAATCCACAACATCTTGCGCGATCCTGAATGCCTTATTGAACTCTCCCAGACCTGTGAGGCACCGACTCTCCAGAACTCCGAATCTCAATTGGTCTCCTTTCTCCCGCCTGCTACCTCTAAGCTTGTCAATCTCATGAAATCCCTCACGATATCTCTCATCAACTACCATCTGCTCAATTCGTGATATCAACGAATCGTCTGACAAGTACCTCATCAGCTTGTCCTCCTAGTCTCTCTGGATAACCTCTCTCAGGATACTTTGGTTTTCTGAGCTGCCACTTTTCAGAAATAACACTTTGCATCAACAATTGTTAGAATATGAAAAGATATGGAAAAGGTGATGGTGGACCGGGCGAGATTCGAACTCGCGACCTCCTCCATGCCAAGGAGGCGATCTACCGGGCTGATCTACCGGCCCATGTTGCTGGTTGGCAAAACCAGATAGAATGGTTAAAAGAATTGTGGAGTGATAACATCAATAGAGCGCATTAACATCAGGAAATCAATCTAATTTAAAACCTATATTATCACATGTAAAACTGTCACCGTATTTGAGGATATTAGGATAATAACGAGGGGATTTTTTGACCGAAATTTTAGATCAGTGGGTTAACGATGTAAAGATACGCTGGAAACATGAAGTTAATCTATTTGAAGAAAAAATACTTGACCTCCCTATTGTTACAAGAGTAGATTTGGTGAACACGGTTTTTGTTGAACTGGCAAAGGTTGGTTGGGGAGGAAGACTAGAATTTCCAACCATATCTGACTGGAGCAGAAGCAAAGAAAATTGGCATCACAACCTTGTGTTCATATTGAAAGGACTCGATGAGGCTCTTGAGTTTCTAGTCCAATGCATGCATGGCAAACAACAGATCAATGACTTTTCGAAAATAGTGACGGATTCACGAACACAGGAAAAAAAGGGGGTTCCTTGTATGGTCTTTCACTTATGGTGGCAACAAACAGAGGACAGAACGGGAAATGACTATGTCTATTTTTTCCGCCTAGGACACGAGGATTTCGCTGGGAGATATTTTTCTTCTATGTAACTTGGGAGTGATAACAGCAATTAAGAGCGCATTAAGTCATAGTCCCGTGTGGCAAAATGATGATTCAAGTCCCATTCATAGATTGGCTAGGCTCAAATATCGCCTACACAATGTTTGCGTTTTCAATGCTTTTCATCATCATGCTGGCAATCTACATCAAGCTGTTCACTCGTTTCATCTATGCCGGAACACTCTACAGGCATTATCGAATGGGTAAATTGGTTAGAGAGAGTGACAAGGGCGGTCGAGTATTACTCGTTCCCATTATTGATAGACTTGAGGTGTATCATAAAGAGTACAATGAATTTGATGTATCTCTTGATGAAACCTAGAATTTGAGAAGGAAATAGCTGCTTTGATTGTGGTTTTTGAGGACGAAAAGATAAAGAAGAAAGCCATGGAACCCTTTTCTTCTTCTTTTTTATTAATAAAGAAGATAACAGCAGAATCGATTCAAAAAGAGTCGGCGATCTACCGGCCTATGTTACTGATTCGCAGTCTTTGTTAGAACGGTTAGAAGAATTGTGGAGAAGAATGAAAATGTCAGGGACTAATAGCGAGGAAACGGAGAAATCGCTTCAATCATATGATCTATGACTTGACGTAAGCTGAAAGTTGGGCTGAAATGAGTATTGACGATTTTTCGAAAGGATTGGATTAAGAAATGAAATTTGCACCCCGACAGAGTGTGCTTCTTCCAAGTTTGGAAATAAAAAATACGATTTTGTTGCAAACAGTGAGAAAATGCGCTAGAGTCCACTAAAAAGCGAAATTGGGATAGGGTTATATTATGCCTTTATCACCTCTCCTGATGTCAAGTTCACCTTGAACGATTGTCGTTCGTGGACTTGAAGCGTGAGATCGGGAGGAAACATTCCTTTTCGGTCTGAGAGAGGATGAAAAGATGGGCGTAACCTATAGGGGTTCCGCCACACCACTAACAGAACAGAGGACAGACCAAATGATGATGGTGCTATCTATCGGACTTGTAATCGCTCTGGCAGTTGGTGGATTAGTTGTGGCGGTCAATCATTATGGGGGTCAAAATGAGAATCCAATTGACGGTCCGCAGACACAGATCATGATGTTGGACAGTTTGACTCCCGCTGAAACAGCCCAACCGCAGTATTTGAGTGAGACCAACTTTGTGTGGGAATCGGAAAGCGGTTGCTGGGGTGGCATTTGTACCGAGAAGGGTACAATTGACATC
>WOR8_10002377_pt1 | contig 19093 bp, 15 predicted proteins | sample DeeMarSeWOR38_10_FD_19890 | JGI IMG/M metagenome (IMG submission 19890)
CGTACCGGCGTCACTTCAGTGATCTTGCCGCCAATGGTCTCCATGACCCGGCTACCAAAGGCGAACAGTCCACCGCCCACGGCAATGCCACCAACTGCAAGCATCCAAACCGGTACTTCAACCTGCATTTCCACGCTTCCGGTCTTAACAACTGAAAATATGGCCGCCAGCGGACCAACGGCGTTGGCCACGTCATTGGCCCCGTGAGCAAAGGCCACATAACAGGCGGTCATGACTTGCAGATGGGCAAAAAATGACTGCAGGGGTGCGGCCTCCTGGTCCTCGCGCTTCAAGTCCCGGTGGAGCAAATGCCTCAGCCATAATCTGCCTAGCAAGCCGCCAGCACCAGCACAAGGCACTGCTATAACTATGGCCTGTCCGAGGCCCAAGTCCAAGTGGAGGTTCTTCAACCCTTTAAATATGAAGGACAGGACGATTACAACCAGCACACCACCAATGAGATAAGGTGACCATTGCATAGCCATCTTCTCAGGAGTTTCTGATCTTAAGATTTTGTTTCGGATCAGATAATAGATGGCCCCTGCGATGATCGCGCCCGCCAATGGAGAAATTACCCAGCTAATGGCAATGGTAATCACTTTACCCCAGGAGATTGCCCCTGCACCAACACTGATCATACCGAAACCCACCACAGCACCGACAATGGAGTGAGTGGTGGAGACAGGCAGGCCAAATACCGTGGCGAGATGAACCCAGATACCGGCAGCAAGCAGAGCCGCAAACATCCCCATCATGAGGTGCTCCGGAGAACCGGCGAGTAATTCAGGGTTAATCATTCCCTTTCTGATGGTGTTGGTCACATGCCCGCCGGCCAGTATCGCCCCCAGCAGGTTGGCCACTATGGAGATCACCACGGCCTGCTTGAGGGTTAAAGCCCGGGAACCCACCGAGGTCCCCATGGCATTGGCGAGATCGTTGGCACCTATATTGGCCGCCATGTAGAGGCCTATAAGGGTTGCTGCAGCTAGAATAATCGTGTCCGCACTCATATTCACGCGATCATGCTTTGATAACTTCGGCGGCAGGCAGTCGGTCCGATAAGGTGAGAAAAAGCTATTCCCACTAATAGCATCCGATTCTCCCGACTAGAATGGAAGTGTTTAGGCAACTCATACTCACAAGAGGATCGTCCAAATTTTCTTTTTTCGATCGAGGGCACAGTAACAGATACGGGTTTCTTTTTTAAGCACTTTTTTGCAAGTCCATTTGAAACAGGCAGCCCCTCGACAGGCTCATGGCAGAGGAAAGAGGACAGAAGGCAGGGGCAGCGTATGGATTAGGGATTTCACAATAACCGAAGGCATGAGGCAGAGCGCAACAAGCAGGGGACAGCAGCAATTAAAGAAATAAGCGCCCACCGTAAAACTAAGCGACGCGCAGAGACGGTGACGCGATGACACGGGGATGTTAGCAGTGAAGAGTAGACAGTGGGTCAATCTGTCAAATGGGTTAAATCCGTTGTATTCGTTCAAATCGTTGAAGGTGCAAGATCGCGGCTAAAAGCCGCTCCCACAGAAAAATCTAACTGATTCTGTCCTATGTCTTCTAGCCGCTTACTGCCTTCTAACATTCGCCGCGTCTCCGTATCTCCGTTTCGCCATTTCGGTCGGCATCTCCTCGCATCTGACTATCCGAGAAGAGGTCTAAGACCGAGTAACGCAGCTGCAAAGACCAAGCTAGCAAACCATGAGGATCGATAGATGAGCCGACAACAACGGCGAATGTGTTGCGGACCAACCTCCTCATCCCCATCCCCCAACCATGGTTTCTCTACGGTTTGTTCCTGATAGACCGTAGGTCCTCCCATTCTGATCCCTAGGGCCCCAGCCACAAAGCTCTCAGAGTGGCCGGCGTTGGGGGACAGGTGTTTCAGCCGGTCACGCCTGGAGATTTTCCATCCCGCCCGTGCTTTCTCGCCACTGAGAACCGCTCCTAGAGATAGAATGATGAGGGAAAGACGGGCCGGCAAAAAGTTGGCTAGATCATCAAATCGGGCGGCTGGTCGGCCAAAGAGGAGATAGTGGTCGCTCCGATATCCCACCATTGAATCGAGGGTGCTTATTGCTTTAAAAGCAAGCATCCCCACTATGCCTGCCGCCGCAGGTGCCGGGCAGCCAAACACATGGCTGAAAACCGCTACCAGAGAGTACCAAAACAGAGGTGAGAGAACCCCATCAACGAAATTCTCCGCCACACTCTCCACCGCCCCTCTCGCCACACCCTCGGGAGTTAAGTTTGAGGTGTCTCGCCCGACAATTCTCTGAAGTTCAGTGCGGGCCTGAGTCAGGTCGCCCCTGGTCAGAGATTCAGCAATTGGTTCGGCGTGCTTGCACAAGTCCTTTAATGCCAGGCAGGAGTAAGCCAGATAGAGATCCAAAACTGTGGTCAGGAAGGGATGCAGCCCAGCAAGGAATTGTCGAAGGGCCAAATAAGTGCCAATGGCAAGCCCGATTGTCATGGTGACCAAAACGATCCCCCCACCTGATTCCGACCATCTCAGCCGCCGCAATAGTTTTTCGAAAGCAGAAATAGTAGCGCCTATGAGTCGAACCGGGTGAAAGGGAAAGGGAGGATCACCGAGAAGTGAATCTAGAGCCAAGGCAGAAATAAGTATGACAGCGGCGTTGATCATGAATCATGAGTAATGAATAGCACACTTTTGCATAAGTGAGAGGACCCGATCGTTTTCTTCCCCTTGGCGAATAGCCATACGAAAGAAGTTGTCCTCCAGTCCGGGAAAGTTGCGGCAGTCTCGGAAGTGAATCCCCGAACGCAACATGAAGCTGAGAAAATCATCCAGGTCGTTCGTTTGGGTCCAACGAGCCAGGAGAAAATTAGCTGCAGGCTCAAAGACTTGAAACCCGGAAATTTTCCCTATCCGGCCAAAAACCCTAGGCCTTTCGCGGTGAATAAGCTGGGTCAAATTTTTCTCGTAATTAGCACAACCAATCAGTTTCAGTGCCACTTTCTCGGCAACACGGTTTACGCTCCACGGTTCTTTTAGGGGACGGAGCCGGGAAATTGTATCGGGATGGCCGACAACAGCGCCCAATCTCAGACCGGGAAGTGCAAAGAATTTAGTGAGTGAGTGGAATACAAGAATATTCTCTTGCGGAGGCTCCTGCCGCATCAGACTCACCTCTTCCGGCTGATCGAGAAACTGGACAAAAGCCTCGTCCACGAGAATCCACGTGGTTGGGAAATTAGTCGCCAGATCTAGCAGTGTTTGTCGAGGGAAAACCGTGCCAGTCGGATTATTAGGGTTACCCAGAAATAGACCGTCTCCCCTTGCCAGGGCCTCCTCTAGGACTGCCATGTCCGGAGGAGCAAACCCGGCAGCAGGCTCCAGCTCTACCGGGATCAATTCCGCCCCGGCCGCAAGGCAAGCCCTGGTGTAATCGTGGAAAGAGGGATTAATCACAACTACCTTCTGCAAAGCCAAGGCCCGTGGTGCTAGATAAATAAACTCAGTGGAGCCGTTGCCTGCTATAACCTTGGCAGGATCCAAACCGAACCGTTCCTGGTAATAGTGGACAACTCCTTCTCCATCCACGGTGGGATAGCTTTCAATCTCTTTCCACAGATCGTTCCAGATGGTTTTGATCTCCCCAGGAACGCCTAGGGGGCTGACGTTGACGCTGAAATCGAGCACTTCTCGAGCATCAATCCCGAGCCTTTTCAGTTCCCGTTCCGGATCACCACCATGAACATGTTCGACACTAGTCATTATTTAACCCTCACCCAAGGGCGCAATGCTCGAGGCGCAAGGCACAAGGAAGAGTATTTCGGATTGCGGATTGCGAATTGCGAATTTGGAATTGCGAAACCGGGAACCCGCCCGAAGGGTGGGAGTCCGAAGGACAATTTTGGGTTGTTGTTTTTAAATTCCGCAATCCGAAATCCGCAATGTTCAATTTTAATCGAGCATCCACGCCCATCCAATACAGGCGGGTAGTTGATTGCCCAGGATGGCGGCCAAAAGTAAAAGGGTTACTTCAATTATCTCGTTCCCGGCCCCTAATAAATCGCCGGTGATACCACCCATATTTTTCCTACACCAAGAACCGTATACCCAGGTTATGATTTGGGCGACGGCCAGAGCAACCAGGCCCAAAGGTCCGTAGGCAAGGGTTGCTACCAAGACAATGGTAAATGCAGCCCAGCGATGATACCCTGCAGCATCCCGAACAAAAGGAAGGGCAGTGCCGCCTTCACTTCTTGCATAGGGTAATTTCACCGCCAGATGGACCTGCATGGTTCTGGAAAGCATGTGAATAAGGATTAGCCAAATTGTGGATTCGGCTGAAAGCAGTCTGGCGAAAGCCAACCATTTGCACAGCAGAGTGAGGATGATGGCCACAGCGCCAAAGACTCCCAGCCGGGTGTCTTTCATGATCTCGAGACGCTTGCTCTGATTCCAGCCGCCACCCGCAGCGTCAACAAAATCGGCCAGGCCGTCCAGATGAAGTGATCTGGTGCTTATGACGCTTGCGAGAAGCATGATTGCTGCTACTCCCATGGGCCAGCCACCATTGCCATTGATCAAAGTATTGATCAGACCAAGAGCCCAAAGGAATAGTCCAAGTATAGCTCCCACTACAGGGAAAAAGGGTAAGGAATCGCTGTGAATGGAGGTGTCTCTGCCGGGAACCGGAAAGATGGTCAGCGTCCGGAAGGCAGTCACCAATCCGCGAAACATCTCAGATCTCATAAACTCACTATAGGGCCGTGCCCACTCTAGACAACTAACTGCATGGAGCTGGGAGCATGGGGTCAAAAAGATGATTTCCTTTTACTCTATGCTCTATGCCCCATGCCCTATGCCTACGGGTCTTTCCCACTAACTCCGGCAGAGTCGAAGGTTGCCATTTCGTTATAAATCTTGACCGCAGCTTCAATCACCTGCATGGCCAGAGCGGCACCGGTACCCTCGCCCAGCTTCATGTCGAGGTCGAGTACGGGCCGGATACGTAATCGTTCGAAAAAGGTGCGATGACCGGCCTCGGCAGAGCAATGGCTGAAGAAAAGATAGTCGCTCACTGATTCCCTGAGCCGCATGGCCACGAGAGCTGCGGCAGAGGAGATAAAGCCGTCAACCAACACCGGCACCCGCCGACCAGCCGCGCCAAGAATGAGGCCGCAAATGCCGGCTATCTCCATGCCACCCAGTGCCGCAAGTGTTCTCAGTGGATCAGTAAGAAGATGACCGTTGACCTCGAGAGCGCGTTCTATGACTTTGATTTTATTCTGAAGCCGATCATCATCGATTCCAGTGCCACGCCCGGTAACCTCCACGACAGAGCAAGGAATCAGAGAGGCATAAAGTGCAGAGGATGGCGTGGTGTTGGCAATGCCCATCTCACCAGTGCCTAAAAGGGCCACACCGTCCTCGGCAGCACCGTTGGCGAGGTCCACTCCAACCTGGATCGCTTGGATGGCCTCCTCCTCGCTCATGGCGGGGCCTGTGCTTATATTATCGGTCCCGGCCTTTATCTTTTTTCGCGCTAGCCCAGAAGCACCTTCCAGAGGGTCAGCCACGCCAATGTCCACCACGTGCAGATCAGCCCCGACGTGCCGGGCCAGAACATTAATGGCGGCCCCACCCCCAAGCATATTGTAGACCATTTGAGGTGTGACTTCGCTGGGGTAGGCCGAGACCCCTTCTGCAGCAACACCGTGGTCACCGGCAAAGGTGACGATTCGTTTCCTTCCCAGCTGCGGCCTGGTAGTACCACTCATCAGACAGTAGCTGGCGGCCAGATCTTCCAAAAATCCCAGACTGCCTAACGGTTTGGTCAGGTTGTCCAGGTGAGTGCGAATTTCGGTTTCTAGACTTCGGTCAACGGGAGTGATTGCATCAAGAATTGAACGTAGTCTCTCCACAGAGAGCTCCTTTTGAATGTATCAATTTCCTTGCCAAATAAAGATAAGCTCTGCGGGAGGGGGTAAACCCCTCCCCTTCGAGGGCTGAGCGTAGACGTGGATAGTAGGGGCGGAGTTTATCCCCGCCCGCAAAGGTCTCCTTCTCCATTTTAGACACTTTAGATCATTTTATTTCATTTAACTCGGAGGGGAATTCCACTGACCGAGAGAATAACCTCGTGAGCTAGTTCGGCTAGAATCTGGTTGATACTGCCCGCAGTGTCGCGGAAGAGACGAGTGGCGGCGTCCGCGGGAATAACCCCCATCCCAACCTCATTTGTGACCAAGATGAGATGACAGGGCGGGGCCTCGAGAATGTCCAAGAAAGCATCGATTTCCGGACAAGTCCCATCAGTGATTTTCTCGCGATAAAAAAGGTTGCCAAGCCAAACTGTTATACAATCGAGTACCGCCACTTCGGTTTCTTCTGGCAATGATTTTAAAGCCATCTCAGGGTTAACCGGCTCCTCCACGGTTAGGTAAGATGAATCCCGTTCACGGCGATGGCGTTCAATGCGGGCCCGAATCTCATCATCTGTGGCTTCAGCAGTGGCGATGAAGGCTTTGTTATTATAAGAGGCCGCGAGTTCCAGGGCGTGTTTACTCTTGCCGCTTCTGCTACCCCCGGTTACCAGAGTGATCCTTTTCATAGAACACTTCTTAACATTATGACTAAGGTTTCAGTGTTCAGGTTTCAGCACACATGGAGGTTTCAGTGTTCAGCTCTTGTGCATCTCACCCCTGACACCCGACACCTGAAATCCTGAGATTTGGTCTTTGAGATTTGTTATTGTAAAATGCTCCACCACTCTAGCAGAATCTCTCATCAAGGAAAAACCGTAAGAGCCCTCTCTGGGGCCAGGTCAAAGCCAGGTCCTGCGGGCCTGGATTCTTCATTTCTCCACTCCCACCCGAGCCTTTACGCCTTGATCGAAGTAGTGTTTGACTCCACGCATTTTGGTGACCAGATCGGCGCGCTCAATCAGCCGAGAATGGGCATAGCGGCCAGTGATGAGCAATTCAACTCCCTCAGCCCTCCGGTCAATGAGATCGAGAATTTGGTCAACTGTAATTAGGCCATAATGAACAGCCACATTCGCTTCATCAAGAATCACTAAGCGGTGGCGCCCAGAAGCAACAATCTCAGCGATCTCCTGGTAGGCTTCCTGGGCCAACCTTCGATCTTCCTCTTGCGGTTCTCCCTTTATGAAAACATTCCTTCCGTAAGCCTTGATGGTGAGATGATCTGAGAATCGTGCTAATGCCTTATGTTCACTGTATTCTCCGGCTTTCAAAAATTGGGCGAAGAAGACCGGCCAACCGGCGCCTAGAGCTCTGATTGCCAGACCGATGGCAGCGGTGGTTTTGCCCTTACCATCACCGGTATAGATTTGGACGTAACCTTTCATTCATGCTCCTCCGCCTATGAAGAGGCGACACGGAAATCCGGAGAAACGGAGACGCGGCGATGGAAAGTAAGGAATAAGGAGCAGTGAGTAGAGGAGATACGGCGTAGCTAAATAGGCAATCGTTTAAGCTAGACAGCAGGCACTAGAGACAAAATTAAGTAGCCAGTAGTTGAGAGGGATTCGATTTTCATTTCTTCCTTCTGGATTCTGAATTCTAGCTCCTGACTTCTTGCTTTTAGTGCTTAGTATCTAGTGCCTAAAGAGTTCTTACTGCTGCCTGCTCGACAATCCGTGACGCCTCGTCGCATAAAGCTATGCGGCTGATTCCTTCACACCTTTTGTCATCTGGCCACGTACTGCACGCACCGAATGATTGACATAGTTTTCTTCGAATCGGTACACCCCACCATAGTAAAAGTCAACGTAGCAGGCCACGTGGTGACCGCGGGTAGTCGAGCTCCAGAAGCAGCGCTGCGAACCAAATATCGGATCTAAATAGAGACGCTTACTGGTCTCTCGAGAGAGGATAAGGGTTGATAATTCCTCGTTGTTAGGGAGGCGCCAGTCATTGTGACCAGCAAAATCATCTTCGTTCAACTGCTGGATATACTTTTCCGCTTCAGGCCAGGTAATCCGCTCCGGGGCCGTGTCTTTCTGCCAGATGAGATTGGTCTCCCTATCAGTTACAGTGCCATCGCCATTGTCGATGAATCTAGTCGCCATACGTTCCTCCGTTAGGCAGCCCAAAACCTTATCATTCGTTTTACTTCTTATGTCCAGACTCATTAAACTCATTACCATACACGAGAGTCAACGCCTGGCCGTCACTCTATACGAAAGTACTGTAGTTGAAGATCGGTCAGGGTTTGCAAATAGTCCTCCGCGTATAAGAGATCATTGCGACTCTGAATCTCGCCAAAAATCAGGGGGAGGAAGAAGCGAAGATCCAGGCCCACTTCGTTGAATCCCCGTGCATTCGCCTCGTGAACAACAAGAATGGAGTAATACATGGTCAACAGACTAATTCTGGAGTCTCGCCGGTACAGATAAGAATGGCCTCCCAAAGTGTTGAGAAAAAATCCTGCATAGCGGTACATGATATCCAAATTGGATGCAGAAGATGGTGGCATGTCGCAGCTCCGTCCACTCATGAGCCAGTGGTACAGGATACCCATCAGGGGCTCTGCCAGATCTGCTTCATACTGCAGCACCTCGCGAACAATGTCCATCTTTTCCCTTCTTAGCAACCGAAAGAAATAATAGCTATTTTCAATTATGATCGAGGGTCGGTATGGTTCTGCGCTTATGGCTGGAGGCTTCCTCTCAAGTGTCGCGAGAATATCCAGAAAAAGAGCCCAACTGTCGCGGTAAGTCTTCTGAGAGCGGAAGGTTTCACCGGCATCGAGGTACTGGCAGAAGGTTCGGAGTGATTCTTCCAGTTCCACACACTTCATGGTTGCTGGCGAAGCTCCTTTTGCCAGAGGAGATGAAGGGCCAAAAACCTGACGTAAACGTTCCGCCGGACGCAACGGCTTCGGTTCCATCCCCTTCTGCATCTCAATGATGATACCCTCGAGTTCTCTCGTTCGCTCCATCCAGGCATGCCTTTCGGCATCGACCTTATCCTGTGAGATTCTTTCAACCAGCACATCCCACTTCCACACGACCAAGGCCACTGTTGTCCCGATTACAATGACGGTCAAAAGAAGAAAAAATGAAGTACGTTTTGCCATGATTGGTTTTGCTTCTGCAGATATTCCGCCGCCTCTTCGAAAACCATGGTCCCAGAAGGTGGCAGAGTCTACGGTTTTCTTCCGGAGGTATGCTCTAGCCCGGATATTTCATGAATCACGTGCTGCGCAACCAGACAGAATCAAGTTTTCTGCTGGTGAAAACTTCAACAGCCCACAGGATGCTTACCACTTTTTCTTCCGAAAATCCAGGGAATTTCACGAGGTCATGTCGGCGGTCTGTTGGCTAGATTGGGCATGGTGCATGGAGCACGGAGCTAAAAAAACCTCATTCACCGAGCCCAATGCTCCAAGCGGCGAACGGAGTGAGCTACAACTGTCGGCAGTCGAAGGACCGTACGTGGCTCTGGAGGGGATAACCCCCTCCCCTGCATGGAGACCGGAAGAAAAACAGTAGGGGAGGGGTTTATCCCCTCCAGCAAGTTCAGATTTGTAATGCCGAAATAGTCTCGCTGGGGCCAAAAAAAACCTAGATGAAATCTAGTGGGCTATGCTAAGATGAAAATGACCCCGATAAGCCCCGCGAGGGGACTTGGCTCCGAGAAGACCAACCTACGAATCCGCTCACGCACGTGGAGTGAGGCCAGTTGAGCTCCCAGAACAACTGGAGGGGACACTAGGTGGCGGTGAGTCAGGCAGCGCGATGGTTTGTCGGGGTTTCTCTGTTTGGAATATTGGCACGTTGGAATGATGGAAAGTTGGGTCTATTCTTCAAATACATTCATTCCAGTTGAATTTCACTGGACAAGTTTTTCTAATCCTTCCTTGAGCTGCTTCTGCTTTTGTTGATTTAGGGGCGGCTTGGCAGGTTGCGTGACAGGCTGCTTGTTCTCAAGCTTTTTCCCCTGCTCCACGCCCAGCCTCTTGGCAGTTTTATTCAACCAGTGCTGATCCAGCCCATATACTGGCTCATCTATGGTGCCGGTCACAGTGAGAGGGAGCTGAACGAAGCCATGCTTATCGGCAATCTTGGTTGCTATATCCCGAAGCGGCGGGATTTTGCCAACATACTGAGCTTGGATCTGGAGAGACAGATGCAAGTCAAGCTTTTTGTCCATCAGACTCGCGGTGCCAGTACCTTCTGCTTGGACTATAGGTCCCACCAGGTGTAACCTTTTGAGCGTGGCAATTCCCTTGCTGGTAAGCACCCTTGCAGTGACCTGGGAGAAGCGCAGCTGTCGAAGATCCTCCACTTGGAACAACTCTGAAAGCTTGACAAAGAGGGGATGTCCAGAGAATTCTGCCTCATTGATGTTTAAGAAAGTACGGGACTGAAGTGCAGGCAGATCAGTGCCAATCCCCTCTGCTCTCGAAATCAGGTTAACATTGCCTGACCAGTCCCCCTTCGATTGTGACCAAAAAGCAGCTATGATTTCGTCCAGGAGTATATTCTCAGTGTAAACGACGGATTGAAAGGGCGGGCCCGGCGACTCTACATCACCCTTCACACTTCCCCCAAGTGCACCACCATAAAGTGATGCTGACAGCGGTTCCACTCGAAGCTTGCCGTTTTTGAGGATAAGCTGGCAGTCCACATTACTTACAACCAGTTTATTGTATAAGAACCAATCCAGATGAATCTCTCCCTGGGCGTCCAGTGGAATGGGCTTTGGCCCTGACTGGCTAGCTGTAGACGGTAGATTGGCTGCGGCTGCGGGACTCGGCGCAACTGGCTCCACCGGTACCTCTATACTTTGATCAGTACCGGGGACGGATTCGGTTTTCACCGCAGACTTTTCCAGTGTTCCCTCAGATTTCTTCGTCGGTTCGGTCAGAACCCGGGGCGCTGCGGACTCAGAGCCTGGTTCTTGCACCACATTTTCAGATAAAGGATTATCCCGTGCCGGTGGCTGCCTGGGGTCCGCCTTGGATGTTTCGGTTGGAGATACCGTTGCGGGCAATAGTGCCAGGAGTTCATCCAGTTTAAGTTGATGCGAACTCAGAGTGAAGTCGAGGTGAGGCCTTTGCTGCCACTGAGTAAGAATGCCCTGGATCTTGGCTTTCTGACCATTAAGCTCGAGATCAAGATTGCCTATTTCAAGGATCTGCTGGGAGCGAACTGCATCCAGCCGAAAACCGGCTTCAATTTGGAGGGTCTCTGTGAGGTTTTTGCCGTTTCTTATTTTGAGCCCGCTAAGGGCCAGGCTGCCTTTGGTCACGAAGTGGTCGAAACCCTCTGCTGCCATGGACGCTTCTATAGTCAATTTGCCCTGTTGAATAAGGTCAGAGGGATTAATAAGAGGACTCAGGGCGGCAAGGTCTATCCCTTGGAGATTTACATTTCCTTTCAGAGTATTCTTGGCCAGGTCATAGGTTCCATTGATGGTAAGAGATCTTTCGTCCGCTCCCTGGACTTGCCCCTCTAGCTCGAAAGGAATGGGGGCACTGGTTGAAAAGTCCGTGATGCGCGATCTGATGTTGCTGACTCTTAACGTTGCCTGGGGCTGCTTAGAAAGATCCACGAAGCTTAGTTGCCCATCTTGCATAGAAAGCATGGCAATGAAGAGGGGGACGCCGGCGGGTTCTCTGTTGTGACTTTTTCTGGCAGGTGCAGTCTTTGCCGCGTTGGTTTTCTCCGGGAGGAGATCGTCAATGTTGAGCGATCCGTCTTTCTGCCGAACAAGGGTGATCTCCGGTCTGGTAAATACCAGGGTGTGGATGACGATCCTACCTTTTAGGAGTTCTTTGAATTTCCATCGAAGCTCAAGCTTTTCACCCGTGAGCAATGGAGCACTGGCACCCTCCTTTCGTATCTCAAGGTCCTTTACGTGAAAACCTCGAAAACCAACCGTAGCCTCTGCCAAAGTCACGTTGCGGTGCAGATAATGTTCCAAAGGAGGCCTGATCCAGCCGGCGATGAGTTCGCCGGTAAAGTAAAGTCGAACGAACAAAACAAGTATCAAAACTATTAGAACCAGACCACCCAATATGAGAGCCGGCTTTTTATATTGCTTGGGCAACATTGATTCCCTCTACGTTTGCTTGGTCACATTGGCGGCAGCCTATGGATTTTTTTCACACATGGCGAAGTGGATAAAATTTCTATGCAAACCTCGTACCCATATTCATCCAGAGGCAAATAAACCCTAATGTTGCATACCCAAACCGGTAAAAATCCCTGCGCTCGCGTGATAGGGCGCCATCCGCGAGCGTACTCGGAACAGGATCTCACCTACGGTTAAGTACTGTTCATCCTGTCCCAGCCTGCGCGCGCCCACATGTGGCGCACTCTGACGCGTTTTTCCTCGGCGTGGGTATGCAACATTAGGGTAAAAGCTGACCGGAAACAATAGGAACTAGTGACAACAAGTGACAGCGAAGGGTAATGACGGCTTTCGCCTAATGACGGCCACTTTCAGTGGCCAAATGACCATGAGTGACGGCGGAGACAAATGACTTTATCGCTGATTGATTTGAATCGTTCGCAATAAAACGGTGGGTTTTTAAGAGAGGATTCTCCTAAGTGCGGCGCGTGACCGTATAATCTGCGATTTCAAGCAAAGATTCTCGCGTGGGGGAAGGAGGAAAGATTGCCAAAGCCGACTTGGCCTCGGCAATATAATGGTTCGCAAGTTGATCGGCGTAGTCAAGCCCCTGATACTCTTGCATGATCTTTTTGACCTCGTCAAGAGTATGTTCTTGGATGCTATCGGAGGTTACAAGATCTACCAGACGGCGATGATGGTTTGTGTCGCTCAACCGCAGGGCGTGAATAAGGGGTAGGGTGATCTTGCCTTCCTGAAGATCCTTCCCCACCGGCTTGCCAAACTCCTCCTCGCTGCCGGCGTAGTCCAGAAAGTCATCTCTGAGCTGGAAAGCGATGCCAAGGTTGAGGCCGAAGCGACGCATGGCCTCTTCTTGTTCCTCGTCAGCCTCACCAAGGATGGCACCGATCTGGCAGGCTGCCGAAATGAGAATCGCAGTCTTGCGTGTTATAACCTCTATGTAATCCTCTTCGGAGATCTCTAGATTGTCACTATTGATGAGCTGTAGAACCTCACCTTCGGCCATGGAGGTGGTGGTTTCTGAGAGGACCCGGAGGATTTTCAAGTTGCCACTCATCACGGTAAGGAGAAAGGAGGTGGCCAGCAGAAAATCACCCACCAGGACAACAGCGGCATTGCCCCAGAGGGTGTTGGCCGATGGCGTGCCGCGCCGCAGTTCAGCATTGTCCACAACATCATCATGGAGAAGGGTGGCGGCGTGCAGGTACTCGAATACGATGGAGAGGGCATATTGGTAGTTGCCTTGGTAGTTTGATAATCGAGAGGCGAGCACCATCAACAAAGGGCGCAGACGTTTTCCTCCACTGCGCATGATGTAGCGGGTCACAAGAGCGATGAGTGGAACACTTGAGTGCAGATTCTTTTTAATTTCCTCCTCGATGCGCTGGAGGTCATCATCCAGCTGACCAAAGAAGGAATACTCGGGGGGCGTCAAATCTTTTGCGGTGCTCTTGAGGGACAAGGGTGACGTTCCTGAGTTAAAGTTAGGGCTGGAAAAACGCTAAAACACTTTTACATAGCCCAAATTGAGCCTATTGTCAAAATAATTCGGAGCCAACTAGTTTCTATTCGGAGATTTCGGATGGACTCTCGTTGGCATTTTCAACGATTTCCCCGACGAGATCGTAGGGGTGAGCGTCAGTAATTCGCACGTCCATAATCTCACCAACTTGACCGAAGCCTTTCTTGATAAACACGCAACCGTCTACTTCAGGAGCTTGCGATGCGAGGCGCCCTTCCAGCAAAAGGTCCGTCTCGCCACTCACTCCTTCAACAAGGATCGGCTGGACGGTGCCAACGAACTCCTGGTGGTAATCCAGGCTGATTTTTTCCTGGAGATCAACAAGTGCCCGGAGCCGTTCCTGTTTGACTGATTCCTCCACAGCATTCTTCAGCCGCGCAGCTTTCGTCCCTTTTTCGGGTGAATAAGCGAAGATTCCCAGCCGCTGGAAACCCGCCTTCTCCACAAACTCATAAAGTTCTCGGAAGTCCGCTTCCGTTTCTCCTGGAAATCCCACTATAAGTGTGGTCCTAAGAGTTACCTCCGGCAGGTATTCGCGAATGAAAGCGATGATTTCATGGAATTCCCCGGACGAGCCGGATCGCCCCATGGCCTTGAGCAACCGTGCGGATGCGTGCTGAAGAGGAATGTCGAGATACTTGCAGATGCAGTCATACAACGCCATAACTTGTAGGAGTCTGCGGTCTATCCTCTGGGGATAGCCATACAGAATTCGAATCCACGAAAACGTGCCAATTCTTGCCAGATCTTCCAAAAGGTCTGAAAGACGGGCTTCAGTGCCCAGATCTGTGCCATAAGCAGTGGTATCCTGCGCCACCAGATTGAGCTCTATCACCCCCTGTGAAGCGAGCCACTCGGCCTCTTCAAGCAGGTCGGACCGGGGCCGACTGCGGTGGGGACCTCGGATGGCCGGAATGGTGCAAAAAGTACAGCGGTTACTGCAACCTTCAGCAATCTTGAGGTAGCCACTGTAAAATGGAGTCGAAAGAACTCGTTGAGTTTTCGAAGTCATCAGGAATCTGGGGGACTCTATACTGAGTCTTTCCCGGTCCCCCTTCTGAAGCTTGGCCAGGAGAGAAGGCAATCGAGCAAACGAATTGGTGCCAACAAAGAAGTCCACTTCGGGCATGGAGTTAGCCAATTTGAGGCCATAGCGCTGGGGCAAGCAGCCTGCCACCACTAAGAACTTACAGTGTCCTCGTTGCTTAGCTTGGGCCAATTCCAAAATGGTATCAATGGACTCCTGAGTGGCAGTCTCGATAAAACTGCAGGTGTTTACCACGATAAGCCGGGCCTCCAGAGGATCCTCTACCGGCTTGTGACCGCCATTCATGAGAGCGCCCAGAATGACCTCGCTGTCAACCCGGTTTTTCGGGCAACCCAAACTTTGGAGATAAAAGGTTGTAGGCTCCACTTAGGTATTCCTTTCCGCTTGTCGAAGCATAACTATTAACCCGTGGGGGGAGGCAGGTCAAGGCAAGGAATTGACAGCAGGCAGTTTGCAGCGGGCAGCCGGCAGCAATGAGGAAATATCCTCTGGTCATTGGCTACGCCGTCATTAGGTCGTAACAAAAAACGACCATGCATGACAGCGCAGCGTAGTGACGGCCGCTTTCAGTCGCCAAATGACTATGATCGAATGTTAAAGATAGTCAGCGCTTCGTGCATCTTTTGGCTGCCAGCTGCCTACTGTCCGCTGTTAGCTGACCTAAGGTCGCCATGTCGCGACGGTGTGGACGTCGATCTGGTGGAAAGCAAACAGACAAAAGGTGACCACGGCGAGACCCACAAGCATGGCCAGGCCTGGTCGTGAGCGGGTGACAGGCTTGGATGGATCTTGCCAGCTCCGCCCCGGACGAAGAAGAGAGACGGTACTCATCATAACGTAACATGCAACCGCAAATGGGGGAAAGCCAAAGAAACCGAGGATGGGCATTTCAAAGATCTTCAGCCAGCCGACGTGTGGCACGGTGTAAACCCACTTGGTGAGAGCCCAGTAGTTCCAAAACTCCCACAGAAGGCCACAGATGGCGCCAGCTGTCAGCAGGAGATAAAAAGTGCGGAGAGACCCCTGCTGCCACTCCCGCATCAAGGAGCGCAATCCAAACCGGTGAGTCAGAGGTTCGAGGAGAAATATAAAAATGCCCCAGACCAGCGGAAAAAAGAACTGAGGCCAGACAAGGGGCAAGACCAGGAAGACCAGCCCAGTGATTACAAAGGGAACATACCAACGAGTTGAACCTGAGAGAGGTCGCAGCCGCGATTTTTTGAAAAGACCATACGCATCCAAGAGCTCCATGGTTTCAAAGAGCCCCGGGAGCACGGTGGCGTAGCACACCGCATATCCAACCCAGCGTTGGAGCATACTTTCAGGCACCATAACGTAGTGCCAGTTGTTCAGAACAACGTTGAAGAGCTCGAAGATGAGCCAGAAGCAGACAGACCAGGGTAAAAGGAGGAGAAACTCTCGCGGATGGTGCTTGAGCAGTGAACTGCCTTTGCGGTGGTAGACGAGCCCGTCAACGATAAGAATGTACGGCCACCAGGCAAGAGGAAAGAACCAGTACCTCACCACCTCTATGCCGGCAAGAAGGAGCACTTGGGCAGTGACGAGAGCACAAAGAGCTACCCAACCGTACAGAGGAAAAGGCCGACTACTCAACAAGTTTCTCACCTCTCTTCATCTCGGATTTCGGATCTTGGATCGTGGATTGAGGATTGATCTTAGTTGAAAGCTGTAATCTGATGTTGCTAGTGAGTTTCTGAACTATCGCCACAGAAGCCATTCCGCATTCCGCATTCCGCATTCCGCATTCCGCAATCCGCATTCCGCAATCTAAAATCTCCCTGCAGTTATCGATTTTCTGCCATAAAGTCAATCACTTTTGTGACCCCTTCTAAAAAGCCTAACTGTCACATAAATTTGTGAAAAAAAATGCTTGCAGATTTGTTTATTACAGGTTATATTGCCTCCAACATTGTTAAAGATAGTACAAGAACAGCCCAGCCAATGTATTTTCTCTCCCCCCGCAACGGGGTGGTGCTCAGGCATTCACTGGGCCCGAACATGGAGGGGTTGGTAGAAGACGCCTCCCACTTGAGTCTGCTGTAAATGAGACATTCCGGTTTAGCGAAACGAAAACGAACCGTTTTATATACCGGGATAATGAACAGACGCGGTAGCCCGACAGTCGTGTAAGCGAATTTTGCCCCGCCACCTGAAAGGGAAAAATTTCCAAGGCGCGACACCGTAGGGATCGAGGCGTCATTGTCGATTGCAGTTAGAGCAAATTTTCACAAACAACAGGCGGGACAGGACAATTTTGCGCTTTTTGTAGGAGTGGATGAAAAGACTCCACTGAGTTGTTGAGAAGGCGGCCTGTTAGCGGGGCTGCCCCAACTGATATTAGGTTTTGGAAAATGAATACTTATTGAAGAAGGGAGAACAGGAAATGTCGAAGTTGGTACCTCCACACGGAAAAGAGAGAAAGCTGAAACCGCTGCTGCTGGAGGGCGACGAGCTCAAGGCAGAAGTTGAAAAAGCGAAGACCCTTAAGAAAGTCCCCATGACATCGCGGGAAGCTTCTGACGTGCTCATGCTGGGCATCGGCGCTTTCACCCCACTGGAAGGGTTCATGGGCTCTGAAGACTGGAAGGGCGTTTGTGACAAGTACTTGATGGCGGATGGAACTTTCTGGCCTATTCCCATCACCCTGTCGGCGACCAAAGAGTTGGCGGACAGTATTGACGTCAATGAAGAGGTGGCCCTTTTGGATGTGGAACATGACGAGATCCTCGCCACCATGAAGGTGATGGAAAAATACACCATCGACAAGGTCCACGAGTGCAAGGCGGTCTTCTGGACCGATGATGCTGAGGGCCATCCCGGGGTACAGAAGGTCATGGCTCAGGAGGAGATCAACCTGGCCGGTCCCATCAAGGTGCTGAGCGAGAGCTTTTACCCCTCAGAGTTTGCCGGACTCTACCAGACACCGGCCCAGTCCCGGGCAATGTTCGAGGAGAAGGGGTGGCGCACGGTGGCGGCCCTACAGCTTCGCAACCCCATGCATCGTTCCCACGAGTACCTGGCCAAAATCGCCCTGGAAGTGAGCGACGGGCTCTACATCCATCAGCTCCTGGGCAAGCTCAAAGAAGGGGATATTCCCGCTGACGTGCGGGTTGACGCGATCCAGGCCCTGGTGGACAACTATTTCGTTAAGGATTCGGTGATCCAGGGCGGCTACCCCATGGAGATGCGCTACGCTGGCCCCCGTGAAGCCTTGCTTCACGCTTGCTTTCGCCAGAACTACGGCTGCAGCCACCTGATCGTCGGTCGTGACCACGCTGGTGTGGGGGACTACTATGGCCCCTTCGACGCACAGAAGATCTTTTTTAAGATACCTGAGGGGGCATTGGAACTGAAGCCGCTTCCCATTGACTGGACCTTCCACTGTTACAAGTGCGGCGGCATGTGTTCCATGAAGACCTGCCCCCACGGCAAGGAAGACCGGTTGCTTTTGAGCGGTACCCTGGTTCGCAAGACCCTGTCCGAGGGGGGCGAACTGCCCAAAGAATTCTCCAGGCCAGAGGTTGTAAAGATTCTCCAGGATTATTACGCCGGGCTCGAGGAGAAGGTGGAAATCAAACTGCATGGCCACGCCACCGGAGACGCCGAGGAAAAGATCGACAAATAGTCGCAAGAGTTGGTCGAAAACGACCAAACGACAAAAGGCCGGGAGGAGTCGACCTCCGGCCCATTTAACCAAGGCATAGATGTTTGTTCTTTTCTATGGCCACTGAACAGCCAAAGAGCGTGTATTGGAAGGGAGGTGATTGCCAGCTATCAAAGGTTCCGGAGTTGGGTGCTCCGGGGCTGTATTGAGTGATTACGTATGATTTTTACTCGATAAACATTAGGAGGGAAATCAATGCCAAGTTACGTCATTGATGAAAAATGTGACGGATGCAAGGGGCAGGACAGGACCGCCTGCATGTACATCGGCCTACAACCAAGAGCCCGAGTTTTGCTGGGAATGCTATAGCTGCGTAAAGATCTGTCCCCAGCAGGCCATGGACGTTCGTGGTTATGCCGACTTTGTGCCCATGGGCGCCAGCGTGGTACCTTTGCGCGGTTCGTGGTACCTTTGCGCGGTTCCGAGGACATCATGTGGACAGTTAAGTTCAGAAACGGCACTATCAAGCGCTTCAAGTTCCCCATCCGCACTACAGAGGAAGGTATGGCTGTGCCCGATGGCGGTTTTCCTGAGGGCCCTGGTGACCTCAACGACGAGAACCTGTGGACTGAGCCGCAATCGGGAGGGCTCGATGTGCTGCCCACCAAGTAATTTGAGGAGGTGAAAATTATGGAGGCTTTTGAAACCGTCGAACTGAGTACTGATCTTCTGATCGTCGGTGGCGGCATGGCCGCCTGCGGTGCGGCCTTTGAGGCGTCTTACTGGGCCA
>WOR8_10005075_pt1 | contig 19080 bp, 14 predicted proteins | sample DeeMarSeWOR38_10_FD_19890 | JGI IMG/M metagenome (IMG submission 19890)
ATGGTCGCCCTTTCCGTTTTCTTGCCCTTGTTTGACCTGGCGAGTGTAATCATACGTCATTAGTGTGTTGAGTAGTTTTAAGAGCCATCCTGTCGTCTAATCCCCCCTTTAGTAAAGGGGCCAAATCCACTCCGGCTTCGGGGTGGATCAATCATGCAGAATTAGCGTTGCCTTGAATGACCTTAGGTGACGAGGCATAAATATTGCGCTATTTTCACTGGATTGATATAGAAATTGATGGAACTTACCAGTTCAGAAATCAATTGACATGCAAAGGTAATGGTGGTAATCAGTCCAAAACCTGCTGCGTTATTGTTTTAGCTCTTTGATGAAACGGGAGGTGAGTATGCAAAAGATAAGGTCTGGAATCAGAGACCAGCGCGGTTTTACTTTAATAGAGATTATAATGGTTATAGTCTTGTTGGGTATTATTGCCGCCATCGCTATACCCAAGTACATCGACCTTAGAACAGAGGCGGCGGATGCCACTGCCAGCGGCATAGTCGGCGCTATAGTTTCAAGTGCCTCAATAGGCTACGACCTTTCCAAACATGACCGCCCTCCATACGACATATCTTCAAGCGCAGAATATAACCCTGTACAGCGTTCCAGCTAGTAATTATTGGACCGCCGCTATAGGTGGAACTCCATATACCTTTACCTACACCCAAGCAAGTGGCAACGCCGCCTGGGGTACTTAGTAGCTAAAGACATGCTGCTGAGAATTTTCCTTTACCTATGTGGGGATTCCACTGGGCCGGAAGCCTGAGATAAATGGCCGGGGTTAGACGCGAGGTTACCGTCACTGGATTACTAGACTTAACAATGTACAGAGGTGATGAAATTAGAGGGGGGCGGTCGGGCCCCCTTTTTTTGAGCGTTTTTCCCGGGGGTCGTTTTTACGGCCGACCCACCTAGGCCCTACTTACCCTAAGTGCCTTTCAGTAATGTCGCTCCGAGATCCAGCAATAAAGAAAATTCTGGTGATTCTGGGCCTTTTCGTTCTCACCCTGCTTTACTTCCACGACGTTCTCACCGGCAAGGTCTTGTTGGTGGAACGAGATCTTACCACTTTTTTTTATCCCTTTCGCTTCCTCTGGGTTGAAACTGTCCGTCAGGGTCATTTCCCTTTCTGGAATCCATACATAAAATGTGGTGTGCCGCTCTTTGCCTCCATCCAGCCTGGGGTGCTCTACCCATTCAGTCTCCCTTACCTTTTCCTGCCTCTCGACCTGGCTTTTAACTGGACTATTATTCTTCATTTTTTTTTGGCAGCCGTATTCACCTATATGTTGATGCGCGACCTGGGGGCTTCCATCCAGGGGGCTCTTACAACCGCTTTCGCCTTTCTCTTTAGTGGTTACCTTATTTCTGTTCACAATGTGCTCAATACGCTCATATCGGTGAGCTGGTACCCTCTGGTGATCTTATGCGGCTGTCGAATGGTCCGAAGCGGATTGCTTCGTTGGGCCGCAGCCACAGGTATCGGCCTTTGTTGCATGTTTCTTGGCGGTGGCATGGAGATCGTTCTGTTGACGCTTGCGAGCTTGCTATTTCTCTGCCTTTATCCAAAGGTGCTGCCATTAAAGGATGCGGAAAGCAGCCCCAATCTGCAAGGTCGCCTGATCTACTTGGGGCTCGTTGTGATGATTTTTCTGGGACTCGCCATGATCCAGATCCTGCCTTTTTTGGAACTGTATGGACAAAGCCACCGCTACGGGGGAGTGACTTTGAAGGAGGCGACGCTGTGGTCCCTGGCACCGAAGGATTTGATCTATTTCCTTCTGCCCTCTCTCTACGGCCCGACAACCACTCCGGATCATTACTGGAAGTTTCAAAACTATCTGAAAACCATTTATGTTGGTCCTGTGGTTTTATGCCTGGCTGGCATATATTTTTTCCGACAGGGCAAGCGAGGCTTCGTGTTGCTCGCTGCTATGGTGCTAACTCTGCTGTTCGCCCTGGGGGGTTACACACCTTTGTATCCCTTTTTTCATAAATATTTTCCTCTGTTTTCTACCCTGCGCTATCCCGTGAAGTTTCTCTTTCTCTTTGTTTTTTATCTCTGCCTTGCGGCTGGTTTGGGCTTAGATGTTTTGCGCAACCGCTTTTCTAAAATTCGCCATCCTCCTTATTGGTGTCAGGGACTGTTGATTACAGTGGTAGTGGTTGTGGCAGCACTTTTCTGGTTTGCCCGTCTTAACCCGGAGCAGATCAAAACATTAGCGCAGCAATGGGGTTTGACTTTCCTAAAACCCGCCCATCTACCCTTGGTCCTGCACAATTTCAACCGGATGCTAGTGGTAACTGTGCTAGCCTTGATGATCATTTTTTTCGGGTTGCGCCACAGACTGGTGAGGTTGGGAGGTCCTTTGTTAATCATATTGTTGGCCCTGGATCTATTCCTGGGCAACCGTGGCTATGCCCTTAAACTGGATGCCGCCACTTTTCATGACGAAAATAACGTTATAAGCACTCTCAGGGCTGATTCCGACCTCTTCCGTTTCCATGTGCTTCCAGAGGTAAAAGAATTGAAGGTCTCACCGAAGTCCTATGCAGAAGATCACCAGATGCGCAAGGAAATTCTTGGCATAGACTTGATGATGGAGCATCATCTTTTCGATATCAGCGGCTATAACGTACCGCTACAATCTCGCTATGAAAAATTGATTGGCTTAATTCTTAGCAAACCTTTGGCCTCGATTCTCCCGCTGCTCGACCTGCTTAACGTAAAGTATGTGCTAACGGCAAATCCTGTTGATATCCAAGGCTTTTCGCGGATCTTGGACGGTCCGGGGACAATCAAACTATATGAGAATCATCGTAGCCTACCTCGGGCCTTTCTAGTGAAGCAGTTCAAAGTGCTAAATAGTGATCAGGAATTTGCTAATGCCTTCCATGAGCTCACCTTCGATCCGCGAAGTACAATTCTTCTGGAGGGAGTACCGACAAACTTTGTGGAATTGAAAAAGAAGTCGGCTATGCCAAACCGTGAATCAACGGTGAAGATGCTCACCTACGAGAACAATAGGATTGTTCTGGAGGCAAAAACCCCGGAGGCAGCTTTCCTCTTTATGAGTGAGACGTATTATCCTGGTTGGAAGGCATATGTTGACGGCAAAGAGGAAGAAATTCTCCAGGCCAACTACATCTTTCGAGCCATACCCCTGGGACCAGGGTCTCACCGGGTGGAGGTAGTTTGTGAGCCATTGAGCTTCAAGATAGGATTGTCGGTAAGTCTGCTCACCACGTTTTTGCTGCTAATTGCTTGGGGTATCTACAGCAGAAGGTCGGGGACGGGCAAATGAAATTCTTCCAGGAAGTCACCACTACAAATGAGCGGCTCCATACTTACACTCCGTTGCTGCTCATGGCTGTAATGGTTCTTACCTGGATTCTGCGTATGAATTTCTGGGACCAGCCTTTTGAAATGGACGAGGGCGCATATGGCTACATGGGATGGGGGATGCACAACGGGCTGGTGCCTTATAGGGACATGTATGATCAAAAGCCACCGGGCATATTCGTGCTCAACAGTCTGGTCTTCTTACTGTTCGAGCCGACGGCTGTCAACCTCAAAATCTTTGCTAGCATCTACAGCTTGGCAAGTGTCCTGGCCGTATTTATGGTAACCAGAAGATTGGCTGGTCGAGAGGAGGGCTGTCTGGCTGCTCTCCTTTATGGGATATTCTCTTGCGGGCCGAACATTCAAGGAGGTGGAGTCAACTCAGAAGTTTTCATGGTCCTGCCCTTTACTCTTGCAGCTTATTCTTTACTCAAACTGCTGGAAACTGGCAGCAGAAAAAACTATCTGTATTTCGGTTTTTGGACCAGTCTTGCCTGCACAATTAAGCAAGTAGCAGCGGTCAATTTCCTTTGGCTGGCCTGTTATTTTGTAATTCTAATTTGGCAACGACGTCAGCTGGACACAGTGTCTCGTATTTTGGCGAATGGGTTCTTGGTTGTGATCGGCGCTGTGATTCCATGGTTACCTTTTTTGCTCTACTTCTATGAGAAGGATGCACTGGGCAGCCTGTATTTCTGGCAAGTTAGCTTCAACCTCCACTACATAGCCAAAAATCAACAGAACCTGGCCAATCTCTCTGGGTTTCTTGCCCGGATGAAAAAAATCCTAAGTGAAAATGGCTTCCTTTGGCTGGCAGCTTTTGCTGGTATCGGCTTTCGGTGGCCAGTAATGCAGAGGACGGTTGGAGGCTCAAAGCAGGCAACTGAATCGTGGCAAAGGACGGCCTGGATACTCATGGCCACCTGGCCCATCTTTTCATTCATCGGAGTTGCCCTGGGAGGGCGCTTCTTTCCCCATTATTTTATTCAGATTATTCCGTCGCTGGCTGTTCTGGGTGGGGTGGGTTTGATGGATCTTATCCGCAAGGTCCGTAACCGGGGTATCGATTTTCTTCGTCGGCCGGCTGGGTTTGGGATGGTGCTAATTCTAACCTTGGCTTTCCTGTTATCTGTAAAAACCGATGCTCCTTTCTATTTTAAGTACGATGGTATGCAGATTTCCTTTCATCAGTACGACACGCCTCTTTTCTCAGTAACACGCTATATAGGCCAATACCTTCGGGACAGGACAGAGCTAAATGACCTCATCTATGTCTGGGGGGCAAGCCCAGAAATCAATTTCTACGCTTTGAGGAAAAGCCCTAATCCTTATCTAATGCACACGGTTGCAGAGTATAATCTTCCCTGGGATCCTGGAAAACAGGTGCTGGAATCGCTCCATCGCTCACCTCCAAAATACGTCGTGGCCATGTGGAAAATGACAGATTTCCCAGCACTCCAAGATTTTGTCAACGAAAGCTACCGGACAGAGACAACTGCCGACTTGGAGTTGTTAAAGAAACTCATTCCGTTTGAGATCTATCAACGTGAGGTACAGTGACCACTAGGGAAGGTAAGAAGATGGACAACAGCCATGGACCCTCAAGGCAATCGGTTTCATATATGGTCACGGAATAATCTCGGCCCACCGACAGGGCAACCTCGACCTCTACAGCGAGGGTATTTGCGTTTCATATAACCCCGGGAGGATAGCAACAATGTTAAGAGTTGGAGTAATCGGTTGTGGTTACTGGGGCCCGAAGTTAATCCGTAATTTCATGACATGTTCCGAGACTGAATTGATGTGGGCATGTGATGTGGATGAAAAACGACTGGACAAGATCTCGAGCCTTTATCCGGGGGTTCAAAGGACAACTCAGCTGGATGATCTGCTCGCTGATACCGGATTGGATGGAGTTGCCATCGCCACTCCGGTAAACACCCATTTCCCCATTGCCAAGGCTTGTCTTATAAGCGGCAAACACGTATTAGTAGAAAAACCCCTGGCGTCAAGTGTGCAAGAAGGAGAGGAACTGGTTCAGATTGCCAGGAAAAACAATTTGCAGATCATGTGTGATCATATCTTTTGTTACACTGGTGCTGTTCGGAAAATAAAAGAAGTTATTCAATCAGCTACTTTGGGTGAGCTTCTCTATTTTGATTCAGTCAGGGTAAATCTTGGCCTCTTTCAGCCGGACGTGAATGTGGTCTGGGATCTCGCTTCTCACGATATTTCGTTAGTGGATTATCTTGTGGATGAAAAACCTGTTCTTGTTAGTGCCCATGGCGTCAGCCATACCAATAGTAACATTGAAAATGTTGCTTACCTAACTTTGAGATATGAAAGTCCTTTCATAGCCCATTTCCATGTTAATTGGCTCTCTCCTGTTAAGATACGCATGACTATGATTGGTGGCAGCGAGAAAATGCTTGTATGGAACGACATAGATGAGGCAGAGAAGATCAAGATTTATGACAAGGGAATTAAAGTAAAAGAACGCGATCTGGAACAGAGAGAGAGATTGTTAGTCTCTTACCGATCTGGTGACATGCACGCGCCGAGAGTGGACAGAACTGAAGCTCTCGCACTGGTGGTGAAAGAATTTGCTGACTGCATTTTGCATAAACGTCCGGCTCTGACAGATGGGGAAGCCGGTCTCAGGGTCTTACGGATACTCGAAGCCGCTGACCTCTCCATGAAAGCCGGCGGCAGTAGCGCAGCAATCAATTATGCATAGGAGTTATGAGCGTGGAATTTCGTTGCATCAGCCCCGATGTCGTACTGGGAAAGAATGTCAAAATATCAGATTTTACCAACCTTTACGGTTGCACCATTGGTGATGGTACCAAGGTCGGTGCCTTTGTTGAAATCCAGAAGGGTGTCAGTATCGGCAAAAATTGCAAGATATCCAGCCATTCTTTTGTTTGCGAGGGAGTGACAATCCGGGACAAAGTGTTCGTCGGTCACAATGTTGCTTTTATCAATGATAAATATCCGAGGGCGACTAAAGCTGACGGCAGTTTGCAGACAGAAGAAGACTGGGATGTGGTCCCCACATTGGTGGAAGAGGGCGCATCAATAGGCTCGAGCGTTACCATCCTATGCGGCGTCACCATTGGTGCAGGCGCGCTGGTAGGTGCTGGGAGCGTGGTCACCCGGGATATACCAGCAGGGGAGATTTGGGTGGGAAATCCGGCAAGGTTTTTGAGGAAGGTGGAAAGATGATGGAAGTTCCTCAGATAGATCTGAAGATACATAACCGAGCCATCAAGAAAGAAATTTTTCAATTGTGGGAAGAGATATTCGATTCGGGCAGTTTTGTTGGAGGGGAGCATGTTGCAGGGTTTGAGGCAGAGTTCGCAATGGCCTGTAATGTCCAATACTGCGTGAGCGTGAACAGCGGTACTGATGCCCTTCGATTTATATTTCTTGCCCTGGGATTGAGACCCGGTGATGAAGTCATCACCGTACCCAACACCTTCATCGGAACCACTGAGGCCATTTCCCAAGCCGGCGGCAAGATCGTGTTTGTAGATGTTGATCCCGCTACCTATACGATGAACCCAGAAAAACTAGAATCAGCCATAACCTCCCGGACCAGAGGGATTGTGCCGGTACACATATTTGGTCACACCGCAGATATGGATGCCATTGTTGCCGTTGCTGAGAAATATGGCCTGTGGGTCGTCGAGGACGCCTGCCAGGCCCATCTCGCTGAATACAAAGGACGCAAAGCTGGATCCCTTGGGATAGCTGGGGCCTTCTCCTTTTATCCAGCAAAGAACATAGGAGCTTGTGGGGAAGCAGGAGCAGTAACTACCAACGATGCGAGATTGGCGGAAAGGGTGGGCATGCTCCGTGATCATGGACAAAAAGACAAATACCGACACCAGATGGAGGGCTACAATGGTCGCTGTGACGCCCTCCAGGCCGCCGTCTTGAGGATCAAGCTCAAGTACCTTCCAGGTTGGAATGAGGCCCGGAGAAAAAACGCTGGTTTCTATATTAGAAAGCTGAAGAGTGTTGATAGTATGAGGTTGCCAGAGGTTGCCGAAGGCTGCTTGCCAGTATTTCATCAGTTTGTGGTGCAGATCGACAACCGAGATGTGGTGGCAGCATCCTTAAGAGAAGAAGGGATCAACACGGGCTGCCATTATCCGATTCCGCTCCACTTTCAAGAAGCCTATTCTCACTTGGAGTTGCCTACCGGATCTTTTTCTGTGGCAGAAACATGTGCTGAGAGGTTTCTATCCTTACCCATGTTCCCAGAATTAACCACTGAGCAGATTGTTTATGTGTGTGAGAGACTTCAGGCTGCAGTGGAAAAACTGGGCAGAAAATGATGATTGCGAGACGATCACCACATGCATAAGATTGCAGGCTCAAAATTCCTCATAACCGGTGGGGCTGGATTTGTTGGTTCTTTCATTGCAGATCAGCTCCTTGATGAAGGTGTTGAGAGAATTACCATTTTGGATAACTTAATCCGGGGATCGAGGGACAATATTGCAGCTGCCCTATCGTCAGGGAAGGTGGATTTGGTGGAAGGTGACATCAGGGACCTGACTCTATTGAACGAGCTTCTCGATCCGGTGGATTATTGTTTTCATATGGCCGCTCTCCGAATTAGTCATTGCGCTTCTGAACCAAGAGAGGCCTTTGAGGTTATGTTCGAAGGTAGCTTCAATGTTGCGGAGGCCTGTGTGAGACAGAAGGTAAAAAAGGTTGTTGTGGCCTCATCTGCATCAATATATGGGGAAGCCGATACCTTTCCGACAAAGGAAGACCACCATCCCTACAACAATCGGACACTTTATGGGGCTGCAAAGACCGCCGGAGAAGGCATCTTCCGATCCTTTCACGATATGTACGGACTGGACTACTGCGCCCTGCGTTACTTCAACATCTACGGTCCGCGCATGGATGTACACGGCAAATATACGGAAGTTCTGATCCGCTGGTACCATAAGATTAGAAAGGGTGAAGAGCCTCTAATCTATGGCGATGGCAAACAAACCATGGATTTCGTTTATGTTGAAGATGTTGCCCGAGCAAATGTCTTGGCCATGAAGGCCATAGCTACAGACCAAATTTTCAATGTGGCTAGTGGGGTGGAAACCTCACTTGAAGATCTATGCTGGTTGTTATTGGAAGTAATGGACTCTGATCTAAAGCCAAAATATGTTCCCATACCCGCTGATCGTAAAAAGGTGGAGGTTTCCAGGCGGCGTGCTGATGTTTCTAGGGCACGGGAGCAGTTGGGATTTGAGATGAGGGTCCCTTTAAGAAAAGGGCTGGAAAATCTGGTAAAGTGGCTAGATACACAGCTAAGTAACCACGGATAACGCAGAATGATTCCAATCACAAAACCATCTTTAGGCAAAGAAGAAGCGGAGGCAGCCCGCGAGGTTATCCTGTCGGGTTGGGTAACCCAAGGGGTTCGAGTCAAGGCTTTCGAGGGTGCTTTTGCCAGCTACGTAGGATCATCCTATGCTTGTGCCGTATCAAGTTGCACCAGCGGTTTGCACCTGGCATTACTTGCTGTTGGGGTGAAGCCCGGAGATGTAGTCCTCACAGTCAGCCACAGCTTTATTGCAACAGCCAACGCGGTACGCTGCTGTGGAGCTGAACCAGTTTTCGTCGACATCGACCCCGAAACATACAACATGGATCCCGACGACCTGGAACGATGCTTGCGGGAGAGTTTTGAAGAACGTGAAGGTGAGCGGTATTATAAACATTTGGACCGTGTAGCAGTGGGCGAATCTCCCCTTCGATTCCTTCACGAACTGGCTGGGGGAAACTCAACACGCTTGGGCAGAGTGGCTGCACTGTTGACCGTACATCAGATGGGCTTGCCTTGCGACCTTACGCATATCTTGGCAATTGCCAACGAGTTTGGCCTGCCAGTGGTCGAGGACGCCGCCTGTGCGATTGGCAGTGAAGTTTCCCTTGATGCTGGAATAACCTGGGATAAGATCGGCAGACCCCATGGTGATATTGCCTGTTTTTCCTTTCACCCTCGCAAAGTTATAACAACAGGTGATGGAGGTATGCTGACTACCAACAAACCAGAATATGACCAGCAATTTAGGCTCTGGCGGCAACATGGGATGAGTATTCCAGATACAGTTCGTCACGAGTCAAACAAAGTGATCTTAGAAGAGTACCCGACCACCGGCTTTAACTACCGCATGACGGATATTCAGGCGGCCGTCGGTATGGAGCAGCTGAAACGTTTGCCTGAGTTGATCATTGAAAGACGGGTGTTAGCAGAAAAATACGCGAATCTTCTTGAAGGCATTTCATGGCTGTCATCTCCCAATGAACCTTCCTATGCCCGTTCCAATTGGCAGAGTTATCCGGTTGAACTATCTGAGAATGCCTTTTTTCAAAGAGATGAGCTGATGCAGCTGCTCCTTGATAGGGGAATCGCTACTCGTCGCGGAATCATGAATGCCCACCAGGAAGGCGCATACAATGATGCTCATTATGAGCTTAAACATTCCGAAAGGGCGGCAGAAAGGGTAATACTCTTACCGCTGTTCAGTGGAAGCTCGGATGAAATTGAAAAGGTAATGGCTGCAATCCGGCAAGTAGGGACAAAAAACTTGTGAGGAAGTGGTTTTGAACTGATATTTCATGAAAGGCAGAGCCTGAGATGAGGCAAGAGCCCAAGAAATGGATATTTGGAGCAGGTGCCCAGGGAAGGGTTACTCTGGAGGTGTGGAGGTCTGCCGTCCCGGATGGAGATTTCAGCTTTATAGATGATGATCCCAGTCTCCATGGAAAAGTTGTCAATGGTGCTCCAGTTGTCGGAGGGTTTGAATTTATCCTGGATCATTTTGGCCCGACAGATGAGATCGTCGTTGCAATGGGTAACAACAAGGAAAGGATGTTGCTCGGTGGCAAGCTAGAGGCCGAAGGTCTTAAACTTGGAAATGCCATACATGACTCCACTGTGATCATGGAAAGCGCCGAAATAGGCGGAGGCTGTATGCTTTTTGCTCACACGGTGGTCAACAGCGGCGCCAGGCTCGGCAAACATGTTATAGTCAATACCGCTGCCATTGTGGAACATGACACCATCATAGAAGATGGGGTTCAGCTTGGTCCGGGAGTTTCCATGGGTGGCCGGGTAATTGTTGAAAAAAGCGCATTCATAGGAACCGGAGCAGTGCTGGCACCGCGGATAAGAGTTGGTGAAGGCACGGTGGTGGGAGCTGGTTCAGTAGTTGTCAAGGATCTGCCGCCTGGTGTGCTTGCCTACGGTGTTCCTGCCCGTGTAATCAGAGAAATAGACGATAATTTCGACTGGTCCCGGCTACTGTGATATTTTTGTCTGCTGCCAATCTATGGTGGACACTAAATCATGAAAAAAGATCTGTTTGGTGATCATATACCTCTACTGAAACCTTGGCTGGGAGAGGAAGAGTGCGAAGCGGTTCGAGAGGTTATCCTTTCGGGTTGGATCAGCCAGGGGCCTAAGGTGGCAGAGTTCGAAAAGAAGTTGTCAGAGTATGTAGGTGCCCAACATGGCGTCGCCACCAATGCGGCTACCACTGCCTTGCATTTGGCGTTGATTGTAAGTGGTGTCAAACCCGATGACGAAGTAATTGTTCCTGCCTACACTTGTATGGCCGCTGCAAATGCCATCTATCTCGCTGGCGCCACACCCGTCTTTTGTGACATTGATCCAGATACCTTCAATATGGATCCTGAAGATGTGGCGATAAGGGTTGGCTCCAAAACCCGGGCTATAATGGTAATACACCAGATCGGGCTGCCAGCCGATCTTCAGGCGCTCAATGAAATTGCAGGAAAGCACGAGTTGGAAGTTGTTGAGGACGCTGCCACTGCACTGGGAGCGAGATACAAAGGGATTCGCCTGGGAGGCTGGGACAACCCAACCTGTTTTAGCTTTCATCCTCGCAAAATGATTACCACCGGTGAGGGTGGAATGATGGTAATTAATGAAGGGGAGAAAACCGAGCGTGCAAGAATTCTCAGGGCCACAGGTGCTTCCATCAGCGACCTCGTTCGCCATGAGGCCCGAGGCATTCTACAGCAGCAGTATCATGAGGCGGGCTATAATTACCGCCTCACCGATATTCAAGCCGCTATCGGTATCGTTCAATTAAAAAAGATCAACGAGATGTTGGAACAGAGGGCGGCACAGGCCAGATTTTATACTTCGGAATTATCCCAGCTTGAAGAAATCCAGCCCCCATTTGTGCCAGACTATGCTGAACCATCTTGGAGTTCCTACTGTATAAAACTGCGAAGGTCTGCAAAGATAGACAGGGATACTCTACTGAGAAGACTTGTGGACAAAGGTATTTCCTGCCGGCGAGGGATACAATCCCTCCACCAGGAGCCGCACTTCCTTCCTCTTTGCCAAGATTCGAACCTACCGGCAAGTGAAGCCGCAGCTCAATCTACTATTTTCTTGCCCATATTCCCTGGTCTCACCGTAGAACAACAACAATACATCGTCGAGCAGATTAAAAAGTGTCTTGTTTCGTAAAATATTCGGTGGATTATAAGCAGACATAGAGACAGCAAGGCTTGAGAAATCTCATAGGCGAATAAATGGCTGAGAAGATTAGCCAACCGATTGAATTTACACTGATATTGCCGGGGTTCAACGAAGAAGAGGTTGTAGCCAGGAGTGTGCAAGAGTGTCATGCTGCAATCAAGAAGAACTTCACCAATTTTGAAATAATTCTGATCAATGATTGCTCTTCCGACAGCACCGGAAACGAAATGGAAAAAGCGGCAAAAATGTACCCTGAAGTCCAGATCTATCATAACAAGGAGAATTTAGGGCAGGCAGTATCGCTGAAAAAAGGCTTTGAGATGGCTAAAGGCGAGATAGTGATGCATAACGCTTTTGATCTTCCATTCAATCCGTGGGACATCGACAAAATAAAGGGCGCCATGTCCGAAGAAGTCGATATAGTGGTTGTAGAGCGTCAGGACAGGAGAAGTTACTCACTTAGTCGTAAGTTGATTTCAATGACAAACGTGTTGATATTAAAGGCCCTTTTTCGGTGCCCTTTTGAAGACTACAATTTTGTTCAAGCCTATCGCCGAAGAGTGCTAGATACTATTCCTATCAAAACTCAGGCAGTAAGTTCCGTAACCCCCGAGTTGATAATACGTTCCTATCGAGCCAACTTTTCGGTAAAATCCATCAAATTTCCCTACCACGAGAGAAAGACGGGTAAATCTTCCATAAGAGTGAAGCATGTAGCCGACTCACTTATAAACATCATAAAACTATGGTGGTGGCTCAGGTCGGAAAATTGATCTAAAGTACACATCTCAAGAAACTTTTCTCCTCTATACAATCCCCTCTTATACAATTCTCGCAATTTTGCTCTCTTGTCACAGGTGTGGGCTTAGTAGTTTCAAAATCCCCCTCGATCCCCCTTTAGCAAAGGGGGAAGGTGACTTGGTGCCATGCGAAATATCCTATTTAATGCCCCCCTTTTGTAAAGGGGGGTTGGGGGGATTTTATTCGCGGGAATGGTTTACTTCCTACTCTGCAGTTTGGCCAAATGGCCAAATTATTCAAAGTCCAAATCACCACATTTTAGATCTACGACACTACCCAGTCTCATGCCCGGTTTCTAACCACAGAGTACACAGAAAACACAAAGTATAATTTAAAAGATATTATTATAGTGTTTACAGCTACATAAATTATCTTCTCTGCGTCCTCTGCGATCTCTGTGGTTCAGCCTCCTTCAGCCGTAATCCGGCACCCCTCACTTGGCATATGACTTGCACGGTTAGCGTCAATAACAAGTAATCCTTATGGCTTATGGGTGATTCAGAAAACACAAAGGTCGGTGATATGAGGGTATTGGCCAAAAACAACTTCCAGGTTGTAGCTAATTCCAGAGGTTTCACTCTAATAGAGCTTATCATGGTGGTTGTTCTCATCTCCATTCTGGCGGTGAGCGTTGTGCCGAAGTTTGTGGATACGAGTGCTTTTTCGTTGGCCGGTGGTGCTGCAATGGCAGCTGCTGATATCCGTTACACCCAAGAGCTGGCCATGGGTACACATAGCTCCAAGACTATAGTCTTTACTACGACCGACACCTATTACACGGTTAACTCACAGACTGTGAACCTTCCCTCCAAGGTGTCCATTTCCAGTGGTGCTACTTTTACCTTCAATTCTTTGGGGGAACCCATTGCCGGTGGGGGCAGTTCTGTAACCCTTGGCGCAGGAGCTGAAACGAAGACGATCACGGTGGAGAGTTATACGGGGAGAGTCAGTAGTTCATGAAATTTCGGATTTCGGATTTCGAATTTCGGATTTGGGAAGGCATGGAGCAAAAACGAAAACGCTATGCGCTCTGCGCTTAGCGCTATGCGGCGAACTGAGTGAGCCACAACGGACAGACCCGGATGAAGAAAGAGGAAATCGATAGGATGCTTAAGCTGGCAGTCAAAAGTGACGGATTCACATTAGTTGAGGTGGTCCTGATCATCGTCATGGTCTCCATTTTCATGGCTTCAATTATGCTGCCATTTATAAGCAGTCTAAGGGAAAGTGATGTGCCGGAGATTGCCACTATCGCCTACTTTCTAGCTGTGGAAAAACTGGAGGAACTAGCTCCTGTAACAACCGGCTCTATCAGTGCGGAGTCCAGAACCGCGGTGAGTGGATACGGAGATTATGAGCGACAGGTGGCTGTATGCGATGTGAACTGCAACACTCTCACAATTACAACTCCTCCTGAATGCGACCCCTGCTCAGATCCTGACTGCGTCCACTCCCCATATCCTGAGCAAGGCTCAGGATGCCGCAAGGTCACAGTGAGCGTATATCACAGCAGAATACCCGACGGAGTGAGCGTGGTGGGTTTGAGGACAGCGTATTAACAAAACATATTTCGAATTTTGAATTTCGAATTGCGAAATTAGAGGCAAGGAGTCAGGAGACAGGAATCAGTATCCAGGAGGCGAAGGGCATGGGGCATGGAGCATAGAGGAGAAGATTTCGAATTGCGGATTGCGAATTTCGAATTGCTAGATCAAAACTGATCGTCTTGCGATTTGAACGAGTTCGCTGAAAGCGAACGATAGAACGACTAGAACAATTAGAACGGTTTTAACGATTTGAACGATTTGATTAAAGGATAACCCCGGGATGTTGCCAATGAACAATACTATATGCCACCAGCATGGAAAACCCCGCAGTCGCGGCAGCGTGGGGTGGATCGCTGCGGCCCTGATTGCGGTGGTTGTTCTCTTCGCCTCTATCCCCTCTTACGCCGCGATCGGAGCTACGAAAGTAGCCGAAATCACCACCACTTCGGATTTGAGTTCCTATTCCTTTCCATCAGCCACGTACTCCAACAACGTTCTTTACATCTGCTTTACTGGCACTTCCTACTCCAGTGCCACTGCTCCCACTGTAACGAATGTCAGTGGGGCGGGATTGAGTTTCACTGAGATTGGACCGGCCGGCGGGCTGCCATACAGCGATGGATATCGGCGTGTCCAAGCCTGGCGGGCATTGGCCACGGGCGGGGCCACCACCGGAGTTGTCACTGCCACCTTAAGCGGACCGACTCTACCATCTGCTGGAATGGGTGCAGTTATAATTGCGGTCACGGGCACCAAGACCAGCGGTATCAACGGTGCTGATGCTATTGCGAACTACGCCACGGCTATTACTTCAACTACTTCACTTACGGTCACAATGGCGGCTTTTGCCAATTCTAACAACAGACCACTTGCATTCTTTGGACATAGATATAATGAGGCAACGGACAACGAAGCTGGTTACACGGAGCTGTATGAGGGGATTCATACCTCTGTTAATATGGGTTACGAGGCCGAGTGGCACGAAACAGTGGCAGAGACCACTCCCAGTGTTACATGGGCTAACGCGGGCTACGGTGAGTCTGGCGGGTTTGCTCTGGAAATAGCAGCCGCAGGAGCAGTCAACCCCTGCGGAACAAACCTGGTCATGGTGGTCGGTACTGATGCTCCTTCATCGTCCTATGATTCAGCCAAACAGACACTCTTTGAAAGCTGGGGGTGGACTGTTAGTACCATCAACGACACCGATTCCCAGACAACCTTTAATAATGCTGCTGCCAACAATGATGTGATGTACATCAGTGAATCAAGTACCAGCAGCAATGTTTCTATCAAGGCCAGAGATCTGGACATCGGTACTGTGGATGATGAATGTTGGTTGTGGGATTCTATGGAATATGGGAGCACAGGAGATGGTGACGGTGATTGGGGAACTACCATAAATATCACGGACAACAGCCACTACATCACCAGCCCGTTTTCCACCGGCAGTCTGACCGTTTACACCACTGGTGGAAATTTGAATAATTTGCCCTCGAGCCTGGCTTCAGGAGGCCAGTTGTTGGGGCAAACCCCAAACGGCGGCGACCCCACGCTTTTTGCCTTTGACACCGGAGCCGCTTTGGATAGCGGAACTGCGGCGAACCGGCGCGTGGGCTTCCCCAGCTTCGACACTAATCCTTCACTCTGGACTGCGGACCTTAAGACCCTGTTCAAGCGTTCCGTGGAGTGGGCTGCCGGCTGTGGGGCAGCAGCAGCCAACCCCTGCGGAACAAACCTGGTCATGGTGACCGGAGATGGTGGGTTCGATGGCGATCCCGACGATGCCCCAAAAAAAGCACTTTTTGAAAGCTGGGGCTGGACAGTCACTGCAATAGAAGACCAATACGGCGATTACAGCGGTGCGGCCAGCAGCAACGATGTAATGTTTATCAGTGAATCCGCGGCAAGCTCGGCAGTAGGGACACAGGCCACCAACCTAAATATCGGCATCATGGTTGAAGAAGCTGCATTGCAGGATGAAATGGAGCTCTGTGGCCCCCAAAATTATACAAGTGGCACCACTGGCACCCAGATCGATATTGTTGACAATACCCACTACATTGCGAGCACATTGTCCACTGGTCTGCTACCTATCTACAGTTCTACTGACGCCCTTATCATAAACCAGGCGACTCCGGCTCCCGGGGCAGTGGTGGTGGCCGAAGAAGTTGGCGGAAATAATACTGCACTAGTTGCTATTGCCACTGGAGCTACTCTGGACAATGGAACAGGTGCAGTTAACCGCCGCGTCGGTTTCACCGGGATGCACGAGTCCACTCCCAGTAATTGGACCAGTAGCATGGAGACTTTAGTACGGCGTTCATTGGAGTGGGCTGCCGGTTGTGGTGCCGACGGCGGGTCGGCAAACAGTGACCCTGTGCTGAACTTCATTGGTGCCAAAAGCGTAGACGAAGGCCAGTTGCTCGAGTTCACCATCTCGGCCACGGATCCGGACACTGGCGACACCCTCACCTATAGCGCCAGCAACCTGCCCACAGGAGCAACGTTTACCCCAGCCACCCAGACTTTCAGCTGGACTCCCAACGCTGGGGATGCCGGCACCTACCCCAATGTTCTCTTCACCGTACAAGACGATGCCACGCCGCAAGGAAGTGATTCTGAGGGGATAACCATCACGGTGAATTCCTCGGGAGGGGGAGGTGTGGGAATACCTATCACTGCTGGTGATGTTGCTGATTATTCCTGCAACCTGAAGATAACCATAGATAATACCAAGGTGGCTTTCACCTCGCCGCAAAACTTCCCTGTTCTCATCAGTCTCACCGACGATTCCTTGAAGACCTCGGGCTGCGGTTTCATGACAGACCCCGATGGTGACGACCTTGTTTTTACAAACTCCAACCTAACCCTTCAACTGTACCATGAGATAGAGAAGTATGATGCATCCACAGGAGAGCTTGTCGCCTGGGTGCTGGTTCCCTCTCTATCCGGATCCGTTGATACGGATATATACATGTATTACGGCAACAGCAATGTAACCAGTCCCACAGAGAGCACAACTGACGTTTGGGACTCAAACTATGTGGGTGTATGGCACCTCAAGGAGGATGCGGCTACGGTGCCGCCGACTACCTTTGAAGTCAGCGTAGGTGCGAGCACCGATGACGCGGAGGAAGCTGCCGGCGGCGGGATGAGCCTGAGCAGCTCGGATCTCGAGCTTGTCGAGGACTCCACCGTGCAGCAGGTGGGCATGCGTTTCCTCGGTGTGACTATCCCCCCCGGAGCAACGATTACCAACGCCTACATTGCATTCACCGTGGATGAGACAGACTACGTAGCAACGAATTTGACCTTTTGGGGACAAGATGCGGATAATCCTGGAACATTTACATCCGATGCCTATAATATCAGCAGTAGAATCAAAACCTCGGCCTCAGTTGTCTGGAACAATATCCCTTCCTGGGACACACCTTGGGAGACAAATTGGGAGTTAAAGCAGACACCCAACCTTAAAACCATCATTCAGGAGATTGTTGACCGACCCGGTTGGACCAGTGGCAATGCAATGGTCATAATCGTTACGGGAACGGGTACACGAACAGCTGAGTCGTACAACGGGGCATCGGATAAAGCTCCGGTGCTGCACGTGGAGTATGGGGCAACGGCCAGTTTTCATTTCGACTCCACCTCGAATGATAACGATGGTATCCCCAATGGAAACAGCCTAACTGCAGTGGAGGCATGGATCCGGCCTGATACGAATTACGTCTGGCAGACTATTGTTTCGAAAATGTATAACCAGACTGAGCACCTCTACTTTGTTTTGGACGACAGCAGTTCATCCCTATATCTGGGTTTGAATGGCGTTCGGACCGATTGGGACACAGGGGATGATGTTTCAATTAATAGTTGGCACCATGTTGCTTTTGCCTACAATGGCTCAAATATCCGGGTGTATTTAGACGGCTCCCAGGTTGCGTATTCGAGCAATTCTGGAACTCTTACCCTTGGCTCGAACAGCCATCCCCTTTATATAGGGTACAACGAGGGGTGGACCAACGAGGTCTGGCATGGACAGATGGATGAGGTTAGAATCTCCAATACTGCTCGTTCAGCCGCCTGGATTCAGACCAGCTACAACAACCAGAATTCCCCTTCATCCTTCTACAGCGTGGAGAAAAACTGCCCTAGTACTATTCCGCCCATATCCGAGTTTTCCTGCTCTATCCCTATCACCATAGACAGCTCCAAAGTAAGTGGCACGTCAGATCTGATTAATTTTCCTGTTCTCATCAGTCTGACAGACATTGGTTTGAAGACCGCATCGAACTGTGGTCACGTGCAGAACAGCAACGGCTACGACATTATTTTTTCAGACGCGACCCAGACTACCATACTGAATCATGAGATAGAACAATATGACGGCAGCGCAGGAAAACTCGTCGCCTGGGTGAGGGTTCCTACTCTTTCTGCCACTGTCGATACAACCATTTACCTTCATTTTGGCCACAGCAGCGTCTGCGGCGCCACTGAGAATCCAATAGGTGTTTGGGATTCCAATTACGTCGGCGTCTGGCATCTGGCTGATATGAACAATATTGCAGATAGCACCTCTTACAACAATAATGGGACTTCCACTAACGTCGATGATGCCACCGGTAAAATAGGGATCGGGCAAAATTTCGATGGGAATGACTCGGTAGAGGTTCCAAACAGCAGCAGTCTCGACATTACTGGGAATCAGATCACCCTGAGTGCCTGGGTGAAATCCACGGCAGATCAGGATGATGATGCCGGAATTGTAATCAAAAATAATCTAGGCGGTGTCTACAATTACAACCTGAATGTCCAGACTTCGGATCAGGGTAATTTCAGGGTTACCACAC